>Ga0070761_10000695_pt1 | contig 21618 bp, 17 predicted proteins | sample HubBroMetageREF1_FD_66724 | JGI IMG/M metagenome (GOLD analysis project Ga0070761, IMG submission 66724) | Reference soil microbial communities from the Hubbard Brook experimental Forest, New Hampshire, USA - Hubbard Brook CCASE Soil... | ecosystem: Environmental > Terrestrial > Soil >... | reverse complement strand
AGCTGCCAGGACAGCAACAACAAGCCATCGTCGTTGTAAGCCCCGCCCGGGCTGCCACCATCATGGCCCGCCGACGCTGTGACCCGGTACCGCCAGCCCCCGGCCGCGCGGGGGCGGGCGGGGGCGGCCGGGCGGTCACCCGCACGATGATCCATGATCATGAACTGGTCCTTGATCACGGCATTGCGGGCGCGTGCCCGCCCGCGCGATCATCCGTGATCACCCGCCGGACCATGATCATGGAACTCCGGGCGGCGGCCGGGAGGCTCAGCTTCGGCGCGGACTCCGGCGTCGCCGGGAATGTCGGGCGTCCTGGCGCTGTTCTTCCGGCCGTGACAGGACTCGTGGTGGCGGTCGCCGCGTTGCTGCTTGCCACCGCCACTGGGCTGTGGTGGCAGGCCAGGAACGGGAAGGTGCGGGCGCGATCCGATCTTGGCCAGAACGGTGCTGGCAAGAGAGGCGCCGCCAAGAGAGGCGCCGGCAAGAGAGGCGCCGCCAAGAGAGGCGCCGGCGGGAGCGCTGCTGGCGAGAACGGGGCCGCCGAGAGCGGTGCTGGCGAGAGCGGGGCTGACTCCCTTGGGCTGAGCAGCGCTGAGCTCGGCCGCCCGCTTGGTGACCGGGCTACTCTCGTGCAGTTCTCTTCGGCGTTCTGCGCGCCTTGCCGTGCGACCAGGCAGGTACTTGGTGAGGTCGCCACAATGGTCGACGGCGTGAGCCATATCGAGATCGATGCGGAGTCCAGGCTGGACCTGGTGCGGAGGCTGGATGTCAGGCGGACTCCCACGACGTTCGTGCTTGGGCCCGACGGGCACGTGACTCACCGGGCGAGCGGTCAGCCAAGGAAAGCCGATGTTATCGCGGTGCTGGGCGCAGTGATAGAATTTCCTACATCATGATAGGAATTTCTGGGAGTGGCGCGATGAGGCGGAGCGCCGGGCGCGGTGGCCAGAGCGCGGGCCTGACGAGGCGCCGGGTGGTTGATTTCTGCCGCCTGCAAGCGGCACTCTAACGCCAGAACGCGAGACAATCCCTAAGGAATCCTCCGGAGGCTGGCACCGGCGCGATCGCTGGGTGCCGGCCGATCCACGGGAAGGAAGCGCTGATGGGCATTGACCCAAGGGGGCCTAGGTTCGGCGCGCTAATCACCACGGTCGTTTTCATCGTGGTACTGATTACTGGCAGTGCCTGGCTGCTGGCCGCGCAGGCGGCCGTATTCGCTATCGGGACCTTTTTCGGGCTGAAGTACGCCCCTTACGGCCTGATCTACCGGTATGCCATCCGGCCGCGGCTTGGCAAGCCTAAGGAGCTTGAGGCCGAAGCCCCGCCCAGGTTCGCGCAGGGGGTTGGCCTGGTGATCTCGCTCATCGGCGTGATCGGCTACGCCAGCGGGATCACTGTTCTCGGGATTGTGGCGGCTGCCCTTGGCCTGATTGCCGCATTCTTGAACGGAGCCTTCGGCATCTGCCTGGGCTGCGAGATGTACCTTCTCATCCGACGTATGGTGCCCGGCAAGCAAGGTTTGGATGCCGGCCAGAGCTGACAGGGAGAATCGGGTAATGAGCCGTTCTGACGTTCTCGTGGACGCCGACTGGGTGCAGTCGCACCTCGGCGACTCAGGTGTTGTGCTGGTGGAGGTTGACGAGGACACCAGCGCCTACGACAAGGGCCACATCAAGAATGCCGTGAAGGTGGACTGGAAGAAGGACCTGCAGGACCCGGTGCGCCGGGACTTCGTCGACCGGGCCGGCTTCGAGAAGCTGCTGTCCGAGCGCGGCATCGGCAACGACGACACCGTGATCTTGTACGGCGGAAACAACAACTGGTTCGCCGCCTACGCCTACTGGTATTTCAAGCTTTATGGTCATCATGACGTGAAGCTGCTCGACGGCGGACGCAAGAAGTGGGAGCTCGACTCGCGCGACATGGTCACCGAAGTACCGCATCGTGAGCCGACCACGTACCACGCCCAGGAGCAGGACCGGTCAATCCGCGCCTTCCGCGACGACGCCGTGGCCGCCATCGGCAACCTGAACCTGGTCGACGTGCGTTCACCGGACGAGTTCGCCGGCCGCTTGCTCGCCCCAGCTCACCTGCCGCAGGAGCAGGCACAGCGGGGCGGGCACATCCCCACCGCCAAGAACGTCCCCTGGGCGAAGTCGGCGCAGGATGACGGTACCTTCAAGTCCGATGACGACCTGCGCAAGCTCTACGGCGACGAGGCTGGCCTCGACTTCAGCAAGGACACGATCGCCTACTGCCGGATCGGCGAGCGGTCAGCGCACACCTGGTTCGTGCTGCACGAACTGCTCGGCCAGGCGAACGTGAGGAACTACGACGGGTCATGGACCGAGTACGGTTCGCTAGTCGGCGTTCCGATCGAGCTTGGTGACGGCAAATGAGCGGTGCTGAGCAGGCGTCGGCAGCCGGCTGCGGAGCGCCGGCCGGCGGCGTGAAGGTCAAAGATGGCGTCGGCGACCAGGCGGTTGTGCAAGGTCATGTGAGCAGCGGCGGATCGCCGGTCGCCACAGGCTATGTCAGGCTGCTCAACTCCGACGGTGAGTTCGTGGCCGAAGTACCGCTCGGCGAGGACGGTGGCTTTACCTTCTACGCCGCTTCCGGCGACTGGACGCTGCGGGTGCTCGCTCCGGGCGGCATCCGCGCCGACCAGGCCGTATCGGCGCAAACCGGTAAGATTACCGAACTCGAACTGGCTGTCTGAAGCTCTCAGGCGACGGTTGCGGCGTGATCGCCGCGCGGCGCGGGAACCTAGCTGTCGTTCTGGCAGCAGCAGGGTTCCCGCGCCGTTTTTCGTTGCGGGCGGTCCGAGCGGTCCGGCCCGTGCCAGCGACTAGGAAATACAGCGACCCGTTCGCGGCAAGTTCCCTCAGCCTCACCTCTCGTTCAGCTTCCCGTCATCTTGATGGCTTATAAAGAATCATGACCGCATTATGCGGCGGCAAAATTCACGACAAGACACCCACAATGTGGAGGGCTGAATGTCGATTGAAGCCGGCCGGGAGAAGCAGTCAGGGGACAGCGCCGGCGGCGGGAGTGTCCCCACCAGCCAGCGGCCGGGCGCCTTCGTCTCTGACGTCGCACCTCATTCGGCTGCGCTGCGGACCGTCGACCTGACTCTGGGTTTTGGACAACGGACCATTCTTAGTGGTATTGGCACGGATATTCACCGAGGCGCGGTCACGGCCCTGATCGGCCCGACCGGGTCAGGGAAGACAACGCTGCTTCGCACCTTCAACCGGATGAACGACAAGGTGTCTGGGTACCGGCATTCCGGCGACGTGCTGCTCGAGCAGCGCAGCATCTGGGATCCGGCCGTCGAGCTCATGTCGCTGAGGCGCAGGGTGGGCATGCTCTTCCAGCGCCCCAACCCGTTCCCGATGTCCATCATGGACAACGTGGTCGCCGGGGTGAAGGCGCACAGGATGGCGAACCGGGCCGGGCTGCTGGAGATCGCGCGAGCGCGGCTGACCGAGGTCGGACTCTGGGACGCGGTTTCCGACCGGCTGAGAGACTCGCCGTTCCGCTTGTCGGGCGGGCAGCAGCAACTGCTTTGCCTGGCGAGGGCGCTCGCGATCGAGCCCGAAGTGCTGCTGCTCGACGAGCCGACCTCGTCCCTTGACCCGGTAGCGACCGAGTCCATCGAGGCGCTGATCCGCACCCTGGTGCCGAGGCTGACCGTCGTCATCGTGACGCACAACCTGGCTCAGGCGACCAGGGTCGCCGACCGGACCATCTTCCTGAACAAGGGCCGCCTGGTCGAGCATGGGCCGACGGAGCAGGTATTCGAGCATCCCGAGCAGGAGGAGACCGCCAGCTACGTCGGCGGGCGCTTCGGCTAGCTATGACCACCCGTGCGAGAGGCTGACTCCTCCCGCACGGGCGCGAGAACCGCGCGGGCGCGCGGACCCCATCGCACGCAACCGCGTGCGAGTCGCGTAGCGCACGCTTTAGCGTGCATGACTGAAGGAGTATTCCCCGGTGACCAACCGAATCCGCTTGATGGCTACGGCGGCTGCCCTGGTCCCACTGGCTGTTCTGGCCGCGGCCTGCGGCAGCTCAAGCTCAACGACGCCGTCGACCTCGGCGCCAGCTCCCTCGTCGGGAGACACGATCACCGAAACTGGAAGCACGCTGCTGTTTCCGCTGTTCGGCGCCTGGCAGTCCTCATACAACAGCGCGAACCCAAGCGTGCACATCTATTCGGCCGGTACCGGCTCGGGCGTTGGTATCGCCGACGCGGCCACTGGCACGGCGACAATCGGCGGGTCCGATGCCTACCTGTCACCGGGCGACCTGGTCAAGTACCCGAGCCTGATCAACATTCCGCTCACCGTGGCGGCCGTCATGGTCAACTACAACCTTCCGCAGGTGAGCGCTCCGCTGAAGCTGGACGCCAGCGTGCTGGCCCAGATCTACTCGGGCAAGATCACGAACTGGAACGACCCGGCGATCGCGGCGCTTAACAAGGGTGTCAGCCTGCCGAACCTCGCGATTACCACGCTTCATCGTGCGGACAGCTCAGGTAGCTCGTTCCTCTTCACCTCCTACCTGAACGCGCAGGACCCGAGCGGCTGGCCCATCGCTGACGTCGGTACCACGGTCAGCTGGCCGAGTACGCCGAAGACGGAAGCCGAGACCGGCAGCGGCGCCATGGTGACCGGCTGCGCTGGGCTCAAGGGCTGCATCGCCTACATCGGCATCAGCTATGAATCCAAGACCGCGGCCGCGAAGCTTGGCATCGCCTCTCTGCTCAACAAGGGCGGCGGCTACGCCCAGCCCACGACAGCCGCGATTTCCGCGGCACTGGCGAGCTTCTCAAGCTCTACTCCGGCCAGCGGAGCTCAGTCGCTGATCAATACCTCGGTGGCTGGTGGCTACCCGATCATCAACTACGAGTACGCGGTGGTGCAGAAGAAGCAGCCAAGCGCCGCCGGGGCATCGACCCTGAAGGCGTTCCTGACCTGGGCCATCACCAGCGGCAATGCGTCCTCCTTCCTTACCGCGGTGAACTTCCAGCCGCTTCCTTCCAATGTCGTGTCCATCTCCAAGACGCTGATCGCTTCGATCAGCGGCTGATTATGAGCTCGCAAGGGCCCGAAACGCAGCCTGAGGGAGTGGCGGCCCTGCCGCCCTCCCCGGGCGCGGGTGCTGCCATCAGAGGCGGGCGCGGCAGCACGAACGTGATTAAGTGGATCGGCCGCGGCGGAGCGCTACTGCCCACCTTCGCGCTCGGATTCATCTTGGTGGTGCTGATAGCCGAGGCCATCCCGGCATTCAAATACAACGGCCTTGGTTTCTTCACCAAGAGCGTGTGGAACGAGGGCAGCCAGTACGGCTCGGTGACTACTACCAATGGCATCCAGCATTTGCAGGGGGCCGCGTACGGCGCGATTCCCGAGATCGTCGGCACGCTGCAGACCTCGTTCCTCGCGCTGCTGATCGCGGTCCCTGTGTCGATCGGCGCGGCCATGATCATCGTGGAACGGTTGCCGAGGCGGCTCGCGACTACTATCGGCATGTTCCTTGAGGTGCTCGCCGGTATCCCGAGCGTGGTGATCGGGCTGTGGGGAGTGCTGACCTTCGGGCCGTTCATCGCCAGCCACATCACTCCGGTGATCGCCAGGAACGCGCCTGACGTTCCGTTCTTTGACTGGTTCCGCGGCGACCCTGGCACTGGCCAGGGCCTGCTGACCTCGAGCCTCATCCTGGCCATCATGATCATCCCGATTATCGCCGCGACGTCACGTGACCTGATCAGGGGCGTGCCACTGCTGCCGCGCGAAGGCGCTATCGCGCTCGGCATGTCTGACTTTGAGTGCGCCAGGAAGGTGACCCTGCCGTGGGTCGGCGGCGGCATAGTCGGTGCGTCGGTGCTCGGCCTGGCCCGGGCGCTTGGCGAGACCATCGCCGTTGCCATGGTGTCAGGATTCGCGCTCGGGCACATCGCGAGCAACCTGTACGGGGTCATGACAACGATCGCGGCCACGATCGTGAACTACCTCGATTCGGCGTTCCTTGACCCCACCGGACTGGCGCTGCACACTCTCGCTGAGCTCGCCCTGGTGCTCATGGTCATCACGCTCGCGACAAACATCGGGGCCCGGATACTGGTCCGCCGCGTCACCGGAGTCGCACTGCCAGTCGGCCGGGGGTTGTAACGCTATGAATCAACCGAACGGGCCGGCCGGCGGTGCGGCCGCAGCAAACACAGCGACTGCTCAGACCAGCGCATTCCAATGGCCGAGGATACCTCTGCGCAGGAAGATATCGAACTACGCCTTCTGGGGGCTGTGCTTCATCGCGCTGGCCCTGGTCGTCGGGCCGACGGTGTGGCTCGTGATCGGGATCGTGGCCCGCGCCGTGCCGCACTTCCAGTGGAGCGTTCTGACCACGAACACCACAGGGACCGGCGGCGGACTGAAGAACGCCATTGAGGGCACGGTGCTGATCACCATCGGAGTGATCGTGATCGGGGGCGGGGTCAGCATCCTGACCGGTCTTTACCTGTCGGAATTCGCCGTCGGCCGGCATCGGGGTTTCCTGCGCGGGGGATACGAGGTTCTGGCCGGCATTCCGTCGATCGTGCTCGGTTACGTTGGCTATGTCGCGCTGGTGGTCGGCCTGCACTGGGGGTTCAGCCTGCTGTCGGCCTGGATCGTGCTCTCGGTCGTCACGATTCCCTACATCACCAAGGCGACCGAGACCGCGCTGGCCGGAGTGCCGGTGTCATACCGGGAGGGCGCTGAGGCGCTGGGCGTGCCCGCGGCCTGGACGCTGCGGAAGATTATCTTCAAGGCGGCCACGCCAGGAATTGTCACCGGCCTGCTCATAGCCATCGCCATATCGGTGGGCGAGACCGCGCCGTTGCTCTACACGGCGGGCTGGACCGAGGCATCTCCGACTCTGTCGCTGATGCACTCCAACGTCGCGTTCCTTACGTATCCGATCTTCGCTTACTTCTTCTCGCCCTATCCGGCCCAGGTCAGCCTGGCCTACGACGCGGCACTGCTGCTGTTGATCTTCGTTCTTCTGATCATCATCGCGGGGCGGGTCGTCGTCGCGGTGTCCAGGCGTAACGCGGAGTGACGGGACGCGTTCAGTGAGATATAGGCAAATGCCGGATGACGGCCGTCTTCGAGTGGCCGGTGAAGTTGTCGGCCATTCGAAGGACTTCGTTGCGCGACGCATTACCTGTAGTTCAGCTTCCGGTCACGTCTGCTACTTAGAACTGGTATCAACCGGCGAGCCATTTTCGATGGCTGGCGAACGGCGATACGGGCGGAGGGCGTCCAGTGGCATACTCCGGCGACGACAAGCAGGACGTCGCGGGAGTTCTGGCTGACCGTCTGGCGGCGACGCTGGTGCACCACGAGCCTGGCTGGCGGCTGCCCAGGCCAAGCGCTCTTGCCCGCCGGTACAACGTCAGGCCGAGTCAGGTCGAGCAGGCCGTGCGCGAGCTGGCGGCCAGGCATCTGATCAGGCAGCTCCCCGACGGGCAGCTGTACCGGGCCAGCCCGGCCGAGTACCTGGTGTCCATGAACGGCGTGCCCAGGCTCGGCGCCCACGTGGACCCGATGGGAAGCGACGTCAGCTGCCGCAGCCGGAAGGTGTCCTGGCGCCGGGTCCCCGAGGACATCGGCTGGGCGCTCGGCATCGCCGCCGCCGACTCGATCTGCGTGATCAAGTGTCACTGGTCGGTCAATGGCGACCCAGCCGCCGTCTCGACGACGTATCTCACCAAGGACGCGGCGGGCAAGGTGAGCGAGACGGCCGACGATTCCAGCGGCACGGCCGCCGAGGTTCTGTTCAATGTGGGCAGTGAAAGCGCCGCCGGACGCGGTGCGCCCGCGCCACTCGGCCTGCCAGCCGCGCTTCACCTGGAAATGCAGCCGCCGCCATCGTCAGTCGCGCGAGGCCTGCGGCTGCGGGCGGGCCAGCCCGCAGCCATGGTCACCGTTCGCTTCGACGAGCCAGCGGGCGGCCCGGTGGCGCTGACCGTCGCGGCCCTGCGGCCCGACCTGTTCCGCATCGTGATCGCCGCACCGGCCGGCGCCTCTCCGATCACAGCGATAGCCACCACCGACGCCTTCGACGAGACCCCAGGTCCGCCCTTTACCGATGGCCTGGCCGCTTCGCTGTGACACTGCTGCTCGCCGAGTAGGCAGTTGTGGTTGTTGGGGATGGCCACAGGTACTATCTTTTGCCGTTATGCCAGCTTATATGATGGACGCCGAGGCGCGGATATCGTGGCGTCTGCGACACCTCGCCCCCCGCCAGATCTCGCCGCGCAGCGACTTAGTCGCCGGAGTCGCTGTCGTCGCCTTGCTCGTGCAGTTGCTGTTCGCGCAAGTCACCTTGGCTTTGGTGCTCTGCTTTCTCATCGTCGGCCGGATCAGCCGCTGGCGGCCGCTCTGGCTGGCACTGCCCGCCGCCGTCGGCCTCGGCTGGCTGCTCGCGGTCGGGGCCCGGCCAGCCGTGGACGGATACCTGGCTGGTGGCGGCCAAGTGCTGGCCCACTTAGCCAGGCCTGGCCCGCTGCTCGCCAAGCTGAGGCAACTGCGGTGGGTAGCCGCGGCCTGGCGGCGCTGGCTGCCTCGGCAGTTCCCTGTGGCCCTGATAGTCGCCGCCGCGCAGTCCATGCTTATCGGAGTATTCGGGCGGGCGGTGCGGCCCTGGCCCTACCGGCCTGGCGGCCTGGTTGCCGCCAGGAACTTCTATCTCGCCGCCACCTTGCGCCGCGGCGAAGTGGCGACCAGCGACGGCTGCTGCGTTGGCATCGTCGCGGATGCTGGCACGCGGGCCATGATCTCGTGGCGGGCGGCGCAGGCCGGGATGCTGTGCGTGAGCCAGGACGTGTCCGGCGTCTCTGCGACCGGACGGGACATGGCGCTGGCGGCGATACAGCACCGCAAAGCGGTGATCATGATTGATCTCGCTGGTGATTGCGGCTCCTGTGGTAGCTCCGCCGGTACGGGCGGCACTTGTTTTTGCCTAGGTGGGTGCGGTACCGCTGAGCGGGTGGCAGCTGAGTGCGCCAATGCGGGTGCGCCGCTGCAGAGCTTTGATGGCCGATCCGCCGGTTATGATCCGCTTTCCTGCGCCAGTCCGGCTCGGGCCACGAACCTCATCATCGCGATGATGGATTGGACCGAGGTGAGCCAGCCGCGGCGGTTGCTCTGCGCGAACTACCTGAACGCGGCCCTCGCGGTGATCGCGCTCACACCCGCCGATCCGGTTTGGCCGCGAGTCCCGCTGCTTGACGAACTGCCCGGGCTGCTCACCCCGGGCACGCTGCCGGCGAGGTTAGCCCGGCTATCCGGGCCGCGAGCCGCTGCGGTCGGCTCGCTCGCAGCCAGGGTTGCCGAGCTGGCCGGCCAGCTCGGCAGTGATGATGCCGCGCTCAGACTGGTGACGGCACAGCTAGCCGGGCTGAGATCGGCGCCGCTTGGGCAGCAGCTGCGCCCAGCGGCTGACCGAGCCCAGATCAGCGTCAGCCAGACGCTCGCCGATCGCGGTGTGGCGCGGTTCGCGCTTGACCGGGCGGTGAATGGCCAGCCGGCCGTGATGATCGCCAGGCTCGCGGCCGCGGATGTGATCCAGCACCTGGCTGAGCGCTGTGATCTCGGCGGCGCCAGCGACTGCCTGATCTGGATCAACGGCTGCGAGGTGATCGAAGCCAGTCAGCTTGGGGTGCTGGTCGAGCTGGGGGCAAGGACGGGGACGGTCGTGGTGCTCGGCACCGCGGCGGCCGCGACCGCGGCCAGCCTGGCGGCACAGGTCAATGTGATCGCGGTGCGGGGCAGCGGCCCGCAGGGCGGCGGTGCGGGCGAATTCGCCCTGCTGCGGGGTCCTGGCCGGCCAGATGAGCTGTCACTATGGATCGGCCACCCGCAGCCCGCGCATGTCGCTGACTGCAAGGTGGTGCGGTGAAGGCCGGACGCGCACTCATCTACCTAGGCTGGCAGTTCGCCCCCGCGCTGCGCGATCCCGGGCCCGCGCCCGCCGGGCGGGTGGCTGAACCGGCTCAGACCAGGCTTGACCACGGCTGGATCCGCGCGCAGCGCACGATCTGCCGCAGGCTGGCCCGGCCAGCCAGGTTCGGCGGCGCCGCCTGCTTGCTTGCGGTCGTGCTGCTGACGGCCGCCTGGCTCACCGGCCTGGCCAGCGTGGCGCTGGCTGGCGGCGGCGCGATGGCCGTGACCTTGAGCGGCGCGGGCTGCGCCCGGTCGGTGCGGCGCGGCCAGCGCCAGCTAGCCGCCGTGATCTCCGCTGAGCAGCAGCGGGTAGCCGCTGTCAACGCCGCGCAAGCACGCAGGCTGGCCGTGAGCCACCGCGAGCACGCCAGCGATTACCGAGCCTGGCAGCGCCGCAAGGCGGTATTCGACCGGCAGCCTTCCTGGTTCGCCGTGTCGTTGCCCGACGGAATCGACCGGCTGGATGTCGCGGGCGGAACGCTTGCGGGCTGGTCGGCCCTCGTCACCACGATCGCAGCCACGCACCTGAGCCTGGACGGTGAAGTCACCGTGCTTGACCTGACCGAGGGAGCGGTGGCTGGTGACCTGATCCACCTGGCGCGCCAGTCTGGCTCGCGGCCGCTGGTCTGGGTGCTCCCGGCCGATCTGCCCAGGCTTGATCTCGGACCGGGGTTCAGCCCGCAGGTGCTGGCCGACGTGCTCGCGCTCGCCGCCGGCGCGGGCGGCGATACCGGTAAGCCGGCTGACCGGGCCGGCGGTGAGTACGCGACTGACGCGGCGCTGCTTGAGCGCGTGCTGAGCGCGCTGGGCCCAGGGCAGGGAATCGCGCAGCTGACCGCGGCGCTGCGGGTGCTCGGCGAGATTGACGACCCGCGAAAGGACCTGCGGGCCGGGGTGATCACGGCGGATCAGCTTGACCGGGTCAGCAGGCTGTTCGGGCGCGGCGGCACCGAGCGGGTGGTGATCGACCGCGCCTGGGCCCTCGAATCCAGGCTGCGCAACCTGGACACGCTTGGCACCGATCAGGTGCCGCTGCCGCCGAGCCGGCTGCGGGTGGCGGCGCTTGACCGGCGGTCGGCCGTGATCGGAAACCGCATGCTCGGTACCTACCTGGTCGCGGCGCTGACTCAGGTGGTCAGGGAGACCGAGCCAGGCCAGCCGTGGCGGCATACGCTGTGCGTATTCGGCGCCGAGCGGCTAGGCGGCGACGTGATCGACCGGCTGACCGACGCGTGCGAGGTGTCGCGGACCGGACTGGTGCTCGGCTACCGGTCGATCCAGGCCGCCGCCCGTGAGCGGCTCGGCCGCGGCAACGCGGCCATTGCCTTCATGCGGCTAGGGAACGGCGACGACGCGCGGGTAGCCAGCGAGCTGATCGGCACCGAGCACCGGTTCGTGGTCGGTCAGATCACCGACACGGTGGGCACCTCGGTCACCGACACCTGGGGTGACTCGTACACCAGCACGGTAGGGACGGCTGACTCGATCGCTGACTCGGTGTCGTTCGGCCTGAGCCGGGGCGGCAGCAGTGGCCGCGGGCGCAGCTACCAGGGCGGGTTCGCTCCATTCGGGGACGTAGGCCGGTCATCGAGCGGCGATACTAACTACTCAGCCAGCGAGCAGGGGTCGGTCTCGCTGACTGAGGGGATCAACTCGGGCACCTCGTGGGGTCTCAGCCTGTCCAGGGCGCTGGGCGAGAACGCCTCGCTCGGCCGTACCGCGCAGCGGTCAAGGGAGTTTCTCGTGGAGCCTGACGAGCTGCAACGGCTGCCGCCGAGCGCCGCGATCATTAGCTACCCGGCCGCGGCCGGGCGCACGGTCTTGCTCGCCGACACCAACCCGGCGATCGTGACGCTGCCGTCCGCCGCGAGGCGCGGGGGCAGCGGCTGACCGGGGCAAAGCGGCTGACCTGGGCAGGGCGGCTGATGGCGACACGCGCGGCCGTACATGACACACTCGGAGCTGTGCAGCGGCCATTTCGCCAGGTTGACGTATTCAGCCCAGATCCGTTCCTCGGCAACCCCGTCGCCGTCGTGCTCGACTCGACCGGCCTGACGACCGAGCAGATGCAGCGTTTCGCGCGCTGGACCAATTTGTCAGAGACCACGTTCGTGCTGCCCGCTGACCAGCCGGGAGCCGATTACCAGGTGCGGATCTTCACCTCATCGACCGAGCTGCCGTTCGCCGGGCATCCGACGCTGGGCACCTGTCACGCCTGGCTCGAGTCTGGCGGTCAGCCGTCCCGGCCTGACGTGATCGGGCAGCAGTGCAAGGCCGGCCTGGTTCAGGTGCGCCGGGACGCTGGCCTGCTCGGTTTCGCCGCCCCGCCCCAGGTCAGGTCGGGACCGGTGGCCGACGAGACGGTGGACAAGATCGCTGGTCAGCTCAAGATCGCCCGGGCCGACATCGTGGACGCCCAGTGGGTCGACAACGGGCCGGGCTGGGTCGCTGTGCTGCTTGGCAGTGCCGATCAGGTGCTTGCGCTGCGGCCGGCCATTGACAAGATCGAGCTCGGGGTGGTCGGCCCTTACCCGCCGGGATCGGAGTGCGCGTTCGAGGTGCGCGCCTTCTTCAGCGTCGGCGACCGGACGGTTGAGGATCCGGTCACCGGCAGCCTGAATGCGTCGCTGGCGCAGTGGCTGCTGTCAGCCGGCCGGGTCACCGCGCCCTACGTCGCGAGCCAGGGCACGGCGATCGGTCGGCGCGGCCGGGTGCATGTGTCCGCCGACGGCGACGACATCTGGATCGCCGGCGCCACCACCACGAGAGTCACCGGCTCGGCCGACTTGTGACCGGCCCGGTGATTCGCCGCTACCAGCCCGCCGACCACGACGCGGTCTACGAGGTCTGCGTACGCACCGGAGCGGCAAGCGAAGACGCGCGCGGGCTCTACAGCAGCGACGACCTGATCCCTGACATCTACGCTGGCCCTTACCTGCTGATCGAGCCCGACCTGGCATTCGTGCTCGACAATGGGCAGCGGGCCGTCGGCTACATCATCGGCACGGCTGACACCAGGCAGTTCGTCAGCGCCTATACCCGCCGCTGGATCCCTGCGATGCGCGAGCGCTACCCGGCGCCACCGCCGGAGCCGGTGACGGCGGAAGATCGCCAGCTCGCGAACCTGTTCAATCCGACGCGTCTGATCAGGCCAGAACTCGCGCCGTACCCGGCACACCTGCACATCAACCTGCTGCCCGATTATCAAGGCAGTGGCTACGGCCGGGCGCTCGTCAATGAGTTCATGCCCGCCCTGGCTGCGGCGGGTGCGCCGGCCGCGCATCTGTCCGTTTACACCGCCAATGCGGCGGCGCGCGGCTTCTACGCCAAGCTGGACTGGCAGGAGATCCCGGCCAGCGAGCCAGGCGGGTGGACCTTCATGGCCAAAAGCACCACCTGACCGGGAGACCTGCCGCGAGCGGCCCGCGAGCCACCGCTCGTTTGCTACCTTTTCTGGTGCGCCTCGTTCTGGTGGGCTCGTCGGAGAGGACAGTCACGGACTATGAGCAGCGACCCGGGGATCGGCGCGGGTAGTTCCGCGCCTTGGTACCGGGTCATCGCCATACCTGACGCACCCTACGGCGGCACAGCGGAACGGGACTACGCCAGCGTTCTTCCCGCCCTGCTTGACGCGGCGAAGAACCGGCGGCCGTTCGTGGCGGGCTGGTTCTCCCGTGGCGGCGGTGCGCCGCTTGAGCTGTTCACCAACGCCGGCCCGCTGCCTCCGCCGCCAGCCAAGCCGATGAGCGAATGGCCCGACCGGCTCAGCCGCCGGGCCGCCGAAGGCGGCGCCGGCAACGCCACAGAACCGGCGGCAGCGGGGCCGGCGGCAGCTGGGCCGGCGACAGGCACGGAACACCCGTATGGCCCGCCCAGTGACTTCCTGACCCGGCTGGCCGCCCAGGTATCGGCTACTGAGCGCTATTGCGAGCTGCTGTTTCCCTGGGGCGCCCGGGGTGCGCCGTTGCAAGCCGGCCTGATGGCCGACCTGGGCCGTCTCATCTGGGCGCCCTGCCCTGGCCGGCAGGCCCCGGTGCTCGGCGGCGACGGCGCGGGCTGGTACGGCCGGGATCCGGCTGGGCCTGGAACTGCCCAGCCGGGCGGCGCCGGCTCGTGGCTATCGTCCGGTGTCGGCCTGGGAACCGGGCTGAGCGGGCCGCTGCCCAGCCTGTTCGAGTCGGCGCTGACCACGCTGATGGCCAGGCCATTCGGCTGGCTCGTGGTGGCCGAGCCCACCGATCTCATCGACGCCGAGATCGCTGACCTGCGCAGCCAGCTCAACGTGCTGCGCCGGTTCGACGAGGAACGATCCAGGTTCGACGCCGACCGTATGGCCAGAAGGCTGGCCGAGCTTGACGCTTTCCGCGAGGCCGGGCTCTGGGACGTCAGGGTCCTGGTCGGCGCGACCGACATCGAGCAGCTCAACGTGATCGCGCCGATGCTGGTCGGTTCGGCGGACCTGACGTCGCACCCGTACCGGCTGCGCGGCCCTGAGCGGGCACTGGACCTGGCTGACGCCCTCGCCGCCAGTTACACCGATCCGGCCGACAACGGGCAGGTGCCGTTCACCGCGACGGCCGGCGTGCTCGCGGCCCTGGCCGGGCTGCCCAGGCGCGAGGTTCCCGGCGTCCGGCTACTCGACGTCGGCTACTTCGACGTGACCGCCGAGCCGCTCGGCGACGATAGCGTCAGCCTGGGCACCATCCTGGACGGCAAGGACCGGCCAGTCGGCGAGTTCGGCGTGCCGCTGACCACGCTTAACCGGCATGCCCTGATCACGGGTGCGACCGGCTCGGGCAAGTCGCAGACCGTCAAGCACTTGCTTGACCAGCTCACCAGGGCCGGCATTCCGTGGCTCGTGGTAGAACCGGTGAAGTCGGAATACGCGGCGATCGCCGGCCGGATCGCCGCGGCTGGCGGGGCACTGACGATCATCAACCCGGCTGATCCTGCGGCCATACCGCTCGCCGTCAACCCGCTGGCTCCTGAGCCCGGTTATCCGGTGCAGGCCCACATCGACATGGTCAGGGCGCTCTTCCTGGCCGCGTTCGACGCCAGGGAGCCTTTCCCGCAGATCATGTCCCAGGCGCTGCAGCGGGTGTATGAGTCGTGCGGCTGGGACCCGGTGAGCGGCGCTGGCCGTCCGGGCGCGGTCGTGCCGCCGGCGGTCCCCACGCTGGCGCAGCTGCAGGCGGCGGCCATCGACGTGATCGCCGATGTGGGCTACGGGCCTGAGCTGCAAGCGGACGTCAGGGGATTCGTTGATGTGCGGCTGCGGTCATTGCGCACCGGATCGGCCGGGCGGTTCTTCGAGGGCGGCCATCCCGCCGATATCAGTGAACTGCTCCGCCGGAATGCCGTGCTCGCGATCGAGGATGTCGCCAATGACGAGGACAAGGCGTTCCTGATCGGGACTTTGATCATCAGGATTGTCGAGCACCTGCGGCTGCGGGCCAGGACAGAAAGCATCAGTGCCGCCAGCGTCAGGTCCGACAGCGTCAGGTCCGACAGCGTCAGCTCCGGCGGCGAACAGCTGCGGCATGTCATGGTGATCGAAGAGGCGCACCGGCTGCTGCGCGCCGATCGCGAAGGAGCCGGGGCGCATGCCGTTGAGTTGTTCGCCGGGCTGCTGGCGGAGATCAGGGCGTACGGCGAAGGCCTGGTGATCGCCGAGCAGATCCCGGCGAAGCTGGTGCCCGACGTGATGAAGAACACGGCGCTCAAGGTCGTGCACCGGCTGCCTGCTCACGACGACCGCGAGCTGGTCGGCGCCACGATGAACCTGGACGCCGAGCAGTCCAGGCAGGTCGTCTCGTTTCCGCCCGGGGTGGCTGCGGTGTTCGCCGATGGCATGGACCGGCCTTTGCGGGTCAGAATACCGTTCGGCGGTCACGCGGACCGGCTGCCGCAGGCTGGTCAGCTCGCCGAGCCGCCCATGGCCGGGCGCAGGTCAGCGGCCTGCGGAGCCACCTGTACCCACGAGCGGGCCTGCACGCTGATTGAACTGCGGTCCGCTGACCTGCTGGCGGCCGGGCCCGACTACGCCTGGCTGCGAGTATGGACCGAAGCGGTCGTGCTCGCCTTCCTGACTAACTCCGCGCTTCCCCTGGTGCCGGCCGCGCTTCGGCAGCGCTGGTCAGAGCTGGCTAAGCGGCTGCGGGAATGCCTGCTCGCCCTGGTGATAGAACGGGCGGTCGCGGGAAGGTCAGAAGCGATACGCGAGTTTTTCGATCCCGCGGGACTGACGGCGGCCGTGTCCTTGACCGCGCTGCGGATACTGGACGGAGGCAAGGGCGCGGGTACCAGCGTCGGCACGGACTGGGTGATACCGCAGCTGCGGTGGCTGCACGAGCTGGAACGCGCCCTGCCGCTGATCGGTCCTTCGCCTGATCCATTCGAGCTCGCGCTGCCGCTCGAATATGAGCTCGCCGGCCTGTCTGATGAGCCCGACATCAAGGTCGGCCAGCGGATCAGCGCGTTGCGCAGGCACCCGCTTTCGATGGAGCTTGATCGCAACCGCATGCCGGCCTGGACCGCGCTGCTCGGGACCGATGATCAGCGCGGGTTCGCGGCTGACCTGGCCACCTTGACTGTTGGTTCCAGCCACCGCGGACAGTTGCTGCAGGCGGCCGGTGAAATGGGGGTTACCGGCTGGCTTGAGCCCGTGCTGTCCTGGCCGCGACGATTTATCGTCGGTTGCGATGACGAGATCGCGCAGGCGGCTGGGGCACAACCGGTCACAGCGGCCAGATAGCATCAGCGCCCATGAGCAAGCTTCCGATCAGGGCGCGGGTAGCGACGACCATCGGCGGGGCCGCCGGTAAGATGTCGCGCCTGGCCGGCCGGGGCGACGGCTCGGTCATTGGCGGCGTGGTCGGCCTGCGGATGGCACCTGACCTGCTCAAGCAGCTAGCGCTCGGACGGCAGATCGTCATGGTCACCGGAACGAACGGCAAGACCACGACCACTCGGCTGGTGACCGCGGCGATGGGCTCGCTCGGCCAGGAGGTGGCCACCAACGCGTTTGGCGCCAATATGGAGAGCGGGCTGGTCTCGGCGTTGTCCGGTGCGCCTGACGCGCCCTACGCCGTGCTCGAAGTAGACGAGCGGCATTTGCCTGCCCTGATTAAGGTCACCAATCCGAGGGTGGTCGTGCTGCTCAACCTCAGCCGGGACCAGATGGACAGGGCGGCTGAGATCTGGCTGATCGCCCGGCGCTGGCGGGAAGCGTTCGCGCAGGCGCCGCAGTTGCGGGTGGTCGCCAACGCTGACGATCCTCTGGTCGCCTGGTCGGCCGGCTCGGCCGGACAGGCGACCTGGGTGGCGGCCGGCCAGCGCTGGCAGGAGGACTCGTGGTGCTGCCCGGACTGCGGCTCGCACCTGCGCCGGGACGAGCTCGGCTGGCGCTGCGGCGAGTGCACGCTGTCCAGGCCATCGGCGCGCTGGGTGCTTGACGGGGACAAGGTGATCGACTCGGCGGGAACCGTGCGCGAGCTGTCGCTGGCGCTGCCGGGCCGGGCGAACCGGTCGAACGCCGTGATGGCGCTCGCCGTGGCCAGCTTGTTCGGCGCTGACGTGGATCAGGCGCTTCCTGAGCTGCGGAAGGTGACCTCTGTCGCCGGCCGGTACACGTCAGTGCAGCGGCGCGAGCGCACGCTGCGGCTGTTGCTCGCCAAGAACCCGGCCGGCTGGCTTGAGGCCTTCGATGTGCTTGAGCCTGACCAGCCTTTGCTGCTGGCCGTCAATGCGCAGGGGCCTGACGGCAGGGACACCTCGTGGCTCTGGGATGTCGACTACCGTGTGCTCGCCGGGCGGCGGGTGCTGGTGACCGGGGAGCGCAAGATCGACCTGGCGGTCAGGCTTGAGGCCGACGCTGTGCCGTTTGAGCTGGTGGACGACGTGGACGCGGCGGTAGACGCGGTGCCGCCAGGGCACTTGGACGTGATCGCCAACTACACCGCGTTTCAGCAGATCAGAGCTACAGTCGGACGATCGGCGTGAGGGAGCTTAGCGGTGACCAGGCCAGGTGACGATCTCGGATCAGCCGCAGCGGAGCTGAATGCGCCGTTGCCGAGGCATGCGGCAGGAAAGCCGAGCGCCCTCCGGATTATTTGGATATATCCTGATTTGCTAAGCACTTATGGCGACCGGGGCAACCTGATCATGCTGACTCGCCGGGCGGCGCTGCGCGGGCTGGCGGTTCAGCCGATCGGAATCAACTCCGATCAGCCGGTGCCCAGGCAAGGCGACGTGTACCTGCTTGGCGGCGGTGAAGACCTGCCCCAGGTGCTCGCCGCCAGGCGACTCCGCGCCGATGGCGGGCTGGCCGCGGTCGCCGCGAGCGGTGCGGTGATCTTCGCCGTGTGCGCGGGTTACCAACTCGTCGGCGAGGTGTTCGGCGGTGCGCAAGGCGAGCCAGTGCAGGGGCTGGGCCTGCTCGACATCCGCAGCGGACGTGGCGACCGGCGTGGCGTCGGCGAGGTCGTGGCTGACGTTGATCCCGCGCTCGAGGTTGACCGGCTCACCGGTTTCGAGAACCACCAGGGCGTCACCAGCCTGGGATCGGGCGCCAAGCCGCTGGCCAAGGTCGTGCTTGGCGTCGGCAACGGCGACGGTACCGGCACCGAGGGCGCTTACGCTGGGCGGATACTCGGCACCTACCTGCACGGCCCCGCCCTGGTCCGCAACCCGAGCCTGGCCGACCTGTTGCTGACCTGGGTAGCTGGCCCCCTCGCACCGCTCCCCGAGGCCGCCGAAGTCTGGACCACCCGCCTGCGCACAGAACGCCTCGCCGCCGTCTCCGCCTGACCACGGTGCCGCCTGACCACGGTGCCGCCTGACCACTGGGCCGGGCTCAGTAGATGAGGGGCTTGGCGTTGTCGGCCATGACTTCGGCGACGAAGGTGGTGGATCCGGCAATCCTGACGCCGTCGATCAGGTCTTCCTTGGTGATCTCGCGCCGCGCGGCGCACTGGGTGCACACCGTGACCGTGCCGCCCTGCAGGATTGTCGACAATAGCTCGTTGAGAGGTGTCGCGTAGGCCAGCCTGATCTGCTCGGCCTGGCCGGGCAGCGCCAGCCAGCTTGCCTCGCCCGTCAGCCAGAGCGACACCGGCACGCCGCTGGCGATTGCGGTAGCCGCCACGTTGAACGCCTGGTTGCAGCGCTCGGCATCATTCTTGCCGACGGTTACCTTGATAACGAGTGAACCAGAAGCCATGTATACCGCACCTTTTAGTTTGATATTGTCGGATCTTGCCAGGGTAATGGTGCCGCCTGGTCCGTCCTCGCCTTACCCCGCCCTTACGCCGCCATCACCCCCACCATCAGCGAGCCGTTGCACACCGTACACTGCCAATGTGGCGGCGGACATTAGCGTGATCGTGCTGACCGTAGTGTGCGCGGCGAGCGCCGGCTGCTTCGCCCTTATCGTGCTGCGGCTCTGGCGGGCCGGCTCGCGGCCCTAGGGCGCCTGGATCTCCCGTAAGCTGCCGTAATGGACTCGGCCAAAGACGTCTTCGCCCATCGTGGTCAGCCTGAACCGCACCCGGCCATCGCGCCGTTGAGTTTCCTGCTCGGCTGGTGGGAGGGCGCCGGGGTGGTCGGCTATCCGACCATCGAGAGCGTCAACTTCGGGCAGGAGATCTCGTTCAGCCATAACGGCAAGCCATTCCTGATCTACTCAAGCCGCACCTGGCTGCTTGAACAGGACGGGAAAATAGGGCGCCCGCTTGCCATGGAGGTGGGCTTCTGGCGGCCGCAGCCCGACAACCAGGTCGAAGTACTGCTGACTCACCCGACCGGGATCACCGAGATATACATCGGAAAAATCGAAGGTACGAAAGTCGAACTGATCACCGACGCCGTGGTGCGCACCGCGAGCGCTAAGGAGGTCACGGCGGGCAAGCGGCTCTACGGCCTGATCGGCACCGACCTTGGCTACGCCTATGATCTGGCGGCGGTCGGCCAGCCGCTACAGCCCCACCTGTCCGCCCAGCTCAAGCGGGTAGCAGGTACGGCCTGAGGTAAAGAGAAGCCCCCGGGCTGCTCCCACCGCGAATCCGCTACGGAGCGGGTCTGCGGCGGGGACCGGCTGGACAAGGCCGATCACCCGGGGGTCCGGTGTCTGCCGTGTATTCGCCGACCGCTGCCCTTGGCAGCACGCGAGCCTAGGTACTCAGAGCACCTTTGGCGCGCAAGCCGGTGACGCGCGCACCTGAGACGAGTCCGATGCGCTCCACGGGACGGCGGCTAGCTGACAGCCACCTCACGAGTCCGACAACTATGCATACTGTTGGACCACCTCCTTTCCCGTGTTAACCAGCACGTTACGTGACCAGCACGGTGCTGGGCAAGTGGGTTATGGGCTAAATGGGCGGCGGCTCACCGAGCACTAGACCGCAGCCATGTCGCTCGCAGTGCCGGATGACGGAATCCGGCGGACCCGACCTAAATGAGACGTTCCCTGTCCGGGCTGAAAGAACTACGGTCGGGTATGACAGAGCAGGATCCTGTCCGCCGTCCGTGGCCCGTGACGCCGGAGGAGCTAACACGATGACGACACAGAACGAGCAGCCGGACGGCGTGCTGCACGTGACCGACAGCCGCACCGGACGCAGCTATGAGATTCCGATCGCGCAGGGGGCGATCCGGTCACTTGACCTGCGCCAGATCAGGACGTCCGATGACGACTTCGGGTTGCTCTGCTATGACCCGGCGTTCCTCAACACCGCGAGCTGCCGCAGCGCCATCACGTTCATCGATGGCGACGCGGGGATCCTGCGCTACCGCGGCTACCCGATCGAGGAGCTAGCGCGCCGCGCCACCTTTCTTGACGTGTCCTACCTGCTGCTGCATGGGGAGCTTCCGACCAAGGACGAGTCGGCGGCCTGGTCGCGCGAGATCGGCCTGCATACCTATCTGCACGAGAACGTCAAGAAGTTCATCGACGGCTTCCATCACGACGCGCACCCGATGGGGATGCTGGTCAGCACCGTGGCCGGCTTGTCGACCTTCTACCCGGAAGCGAGGTTCGTCGCTGACCCGGTGCGGCAGCGCGAGCAGGTGGTCAGGCTCATCGCCAAGATGCCGACGCTGGCCGCGTTCACCTACCGGCACGCGATGGGCTTGCCCTATGCGTACCCTGACGCCTCGCTGAGCTACGCGGGCAACTTCCTGAACATGATGTGGAAGATGACCGAGCCAAGGTACCAGCCGGACCCGATACTTGAGCGCGCGCTCGACATCCTGCTCATCCTGCATGCCGATCATGAGCAAAATTGCTCGGCCAGCGCGATGCGGGTGGTCGGCAGCTCGCACGTCGACCCGTACTCGGCCGCTGCCGCCGCGGCCGCGGCGCTCTGGGGGCCGCTGCACGGAGGCGCGAACGAGCAGGTGGTCAGGATGCTGCAGGAGATCGGATCGGTCAAGGCGGTCCCGGCCTACATCGAGCGGGTCAAGCAGGGTGAGCTGCGACTGATGGGGTTCGGTCACCGCATCTACAAGAACTTCGATCCGCGGGCCTCGATCATCAAGGAAGTCGCCGACGAGGTGTTCAGCGTGACCGGCCGCAATCCGCTGCTTGACATAGCGCTAGAACTTGAGCGGATCGCGCTGGCCGACGAGT
>Ga0070761_10000693_pt1 | contig 21627 bp, 22 predicted proteins | sample HubBroMetageREF1_FD_66724 | JGI IMG/M metagenome (GOLD analysis project Ga0070761, IMG submission 66724) | Reference soil microbial communities from the Hubbard Brook experimental Forest, New Hampshire, USA - Hubbard Brook CCASE Soil... | ecosystem: Environmental > Terrestrial > Soil >... | reverse complement strand
CGGGTTGTGGTAACCGGCCAGCAGCGACATCTGCGGCCCAAGCCGCGACACATCATTGGAAAGCTGACCCTGCAGGAACTGCACGACATCCGCGCCGCGCGCCCGCAGCACGCCCAGGGAGTCAGGTGAGGCCGGATCCGATTCTGCGTGCATGGAGTTCAAGCTCAGGACGGTGAATTCTGGCAGACTAAATGGATATGCCGCGCACCGCTCGCAAGAGCCCGACGACACTTAAGTCCAGCCCGACCGTCGACTCCTCAGCTCCCGCACCCGTCGCTGCGGGCGAGACGGCACCCGCGGGGGCGCCCGCGCCGCCGCGGGAGATTGGCGGCACCGCGGGACCTGAGCCCACCCGCTTTGGCGACTGGGAAAAGAACGGCCGCTGCATCGATTTTTAGTCTATGCCAACGCGACCTCTTTCACCGCACCTGTCGGTGTACAAATTCAGGTACACCATGGTGACTTCCATCCTCAATCGCTTCACCGGTGTTGCGCTGTCGGCGGGCCTGCTGCTGCTGGTGTACTGGCTGACGGCGGTCGCCGGTGGCGCACAGACGCAGCTGCGCGCCGCGCGACTGCTGTCGCTGCCGGTTGCGAAGCTGGTGTTCGCCGGCATCATTGTCGCCTTCAGTTACCACCTGGTCGCCGGCATCCGCCACCTCATCTGGGACACCGGCCGGGGACTTGAGCGCAACCAGGCACGCAGGAGCGCCTGGCTGATCGCCGCCGTCAGTGTCGCCCTGATGCTCATCATCGGCTACGGCGCATGGCACGCCGGGGCGTCCGCGCCGTGAGTCTGCGCAGTCCCTTAGGACAGGTGCTCGGTACCGGCTCCGCGAGGCAAGGCGTGCACCACTGGTGGGTGCAGCGCCTGACCTCCATCGCGCTCGTGCCTTTGTCGATCTGGTTCCTGGTCTCGCTCCTGTCGCTTCCCTCGCTTGATCACTGGGTGGTGAGCGCGTGGATGGCGCACAGCGTCACCGCACTGCTGCTGATACTTCTGGTGCTGGTCGCCGCCTGGCACTCGCAGCTGGGTCTGCAGGTCATCGTCGAGGACTACGTACGCGGCAACGGCGCCAGGACCCTTACCCTGGTCGCAATTACTTTCGCGCACGTGCTGCTCGGCGCCGCTGGCGTGCTCGCGGTATTGAAGGTGGCCCTGCGGGGCGTGCAATGAGTAGCGGCGGGTTCGTCGACCACAGCTACGATGTGATCGTGGTCGGCGCCGGTGGCGCCGGACTGCGCGCCACGCTGGGGCTTGCGGAAAGCGGCTTGTCCACGGCCTGCATCACCAAGCTGTTCCCGACACGCAGCCACACGGTGGCGGCGCAAGGCGGCATCAGCGCCGCGCTGGGCAACATGGGCGAGGATGACTGGCGCTGGCACATGTACGACACCGTCAAGGGTTCGGACTGGCTGGGCGACCAGGACGCGATCGAGCTCATGTGCAAGGAAGCGCCGGCCGCGGTCATCGAGCTCGAGCACTACGGCGTGCCGTTCTCGCGCACCGAAGCGGGTCGCATCTACCAGCGTCCCTTTGGCGGCATGACCACCCACTTCGGCAAGGGCATCGCGCAGCGCACCTGTGCAGCGGCGGACCGCACCGGACACGCCATGCTGCACACCCTCTACCAGCAGTCCATCCGCCACGCCGCCACCTTCTTCATCGAGTACTTCGCGATTGATCTGATCATGGAGGACGGGGTGTGCCGCGGGGTGGTGGCGCTGGATCTGACGGAAGGCACACTGCATCGCTTCCGGGCCCATGTGACGATCCTCGCGACCGGGGGTTACGGCCGCACCTATTTCTCGTGCACTTCGGCGCATTCGTGCACCGGCGATGGCAATGCCATGGTGCTGCGCGCCGGACTGCCGCTGCAGGACATGGAGTTCGTGCAGTTTCACCCCACCGGCATCTACGGCGCCGGCTGCCTGATTACCGAAGGGGTGCGCGGCGAGGGGGGCTACCTCACCAATTCCCGCGGCGAGCGCTTCATGGAGCGTTACGCGCCGAACGCCAAGGACCTCGCCTCGCGCGATGTCGTCAGCCGCGCGATGACCGTGGAGGTGCGCGAGGGCCGCGGCGTCGGGGCGGAGCGTGATCACATTGATCTGCACCTGGAACACCTGGGGCCTGCCGTCATCCACGAGCGGCTGCCCGGAATCGCCGAGACCGCGCGCATATTCGCCGGTGTCGACGTCACCCGCGAGCCGATCCCGGTGCAGCCCACGGTGCACTACAACATGGGAGGAATTCCCTGCAACTACCACGGCGAGGTGGTGCGGCCGAAGGACGGCAATCCCGACAGCGTCGTCGCCGGTCTCATGGCGGTCGGTGAGGCCGCCTGCGTGTCGGTGCACGGCGCCAACCGCCTGGGCAGCAATTCGTTGCTGGATCTGGTGGTCTTCGGGCGTGCGGCGGCGCGGCGCTGCGCGCAAATCGTCACGCCCGGCGCCGCCCACCAGCCGCTGGCCGCCGATGCCGGCACGGCGGCACTCGAGCGCCTCGAGCGGCTGCGCAATGCCAACGGCACCCGCAGCACCGCGGTGATCCGCCTGGAGATGCAAAAGACCATGCAGCTGGATGCGGCGGTGTTCCGCACCGGCGAGAGCCTCGCCCAGGGGATCGAGCGGGTGGGGCGAACGTACGCGTCCTTCGCCGACGTGCGCATCGCCGACCGCTCGCTCATCTGGAACTCCGATCTCATCGAGACCCTGGAGCTGGAGAACCTGTTGATGCAGGCGACCGCCACCATTCATTCGGCGGCCAATCGCACCGAGAGCCGCGGCGCCCACGCGCGCGAGGATTTTCCGCAGCGCGATGACGTGAACTGGATGAAACACACGCTGGTGTGGGTCGAGGGCCCGCAGCAGGCACGTTTCGATTACCGCCCGGTACACCTGAACACCCTGACGAGCGACGTCGCCTCGATCCCACCCAAAGCACGGACTTACTGATGGCCGAATTCCGTCTGCCTGCGAACTCGCGCATCCTCAAGGGTGTTACCCACGCCGCTGCCGCCGGCGCGGCTGAGGTGCGCACGGTGCGCATCTATCGCTTCAACCCCGATTCCGGTGAGAACCCGCGCCTGGACACGTTCGAGCTCGATACCAGCAGCTGCGGACCGATGGTGCTGGATGCGCTGATTCAGATCAAAGCCGCCACGGATTCTTCCCTGACATTTCGCCGCTCCTGCCGCGAGGGGATCTGCGGCTCGTGCGCCATGAACATCAATGGCGTCAACCGCCTCGCGTGCACGACGCCCATGGAGGAGTTGCGCGGTGACATCCGCATCTATCCCCTGCCGCACATGCCGGTGGTGAAGGACCTGGTGCCGGATCTCACGCACTTCTACGCGCAGTACGCCGCCGTGAAACCCTGGCTGCAGACGCGCACGCCGCCGCCGGATCGCGAGCGCCTGCAGTCCAAGGAAGAACAGGAAAAAATCGACCGTCCGGCGGCCTGCATCCTCTGCGCCTGCTGCTCGACCGCCTGCCCGAGCTACTGGTGGAACAGCGACCGGTTCTTAGGGCCCGCGGCGCTGCTCGCCGCCTATCGATGGATCATCGACAGCCGCGACGAGGCCACCGGCGAGCGGCTCGATGAGCTTGAAGATCCGTTCCGGCTGTATCGCTGCCACACCATCATGAACTGCACCGACGCGTGTCCGAAGGACCTGAACCCCGCGCGGGCGATTGCCGAGATCAAGAAGATGCTCGTAGAGCGGACCGGCTGACCGCGGTGCGCGCTGCCGAAATACCCCCAGTCGCGGCCGCGCCGCCAGCGGATCCGGAAGGCGGGCGGCTCCTGTGGCGCTGCCGCCGCGGGATGAAGGAACTCGACCTGGTACTCGAGCGTTTTGCGCGCGCCAGCCTGCCGCTCGCGTCGAGCGCCGAGCGGGGGTTGCTGGCGCAGCTGCTGGCGCTGCCGGACCCGGTGCTGGCGGGATATCTGTTGGGGGGCGCGGCACCGGATGAGGCGCAATTGGCCGCCCTGGTGGCCCGCATCCGGACTTATGTCGATTGAAAGACGCCGGGGCGCTATTCTGACCCCCCCGCCTTGCCCCGGTTTCACCCGTGCTGAACTTTCCCCAAAGGACGCAGTCTATCCAGCGCACGGCGCGGTGGCCCTCTGCCGGGCAGTAAGGGGGCGCATGGGGGCCGATGCAAGTGATCTGAGTCTGGTTCGCCGGGTGCAACGCGGCGACAAGGGGGCGTTTGATGCGCTGGTGCTCAAGTACCAGCACAAACTCGTGAAGCTGGTTATGCGCTACGTGCGCAACCCGGCGGAGGCAGAGGATATCGCCCAGGAGGCCTTCATCAAGGCGTATCGGGCCCTGCCGCAGTTTCGCGGCGACAGCGCCTTTTATACCTGGCTGTATCGCATCGCCATCAACACCGCCAAGAACGCCGTGGTTTCCCGTGACCGCAGTCCTATTGGATATGACCTGGACCGCAGCAGCGATGAGTCTTACGACATGCAAGGCCGTATGAAGGATTCCGAAACCCCGGAAGCGTTGGTGCTGACCGACGAGATCCGCTCGATCGTCAACACCGCCATTGAGGCGCTGCCCGAGGACCTGCGCACCGCGATCGTGCTGCGCGAACTCGAGGGCCTGTCTTACGAGGAGATCGCCGCCACTATGGACTGTCCGGTCGGCACGGTGCGCTCGCGGATTTTCCGCGCCCGCGAGGCCATCGACCAGCGTTTGCGCGAAGTGTTCGAAGGCGGCCTGGGCCGCGCCGAGGAGCTGGGATGAACGAGGAACTCGACAGTCAGTTATCGGCCATGTTCGACGACGAGTTGCCGGCCGCAGAATGCGACTTGCTGGCGCGCCGTCTGTCGCGCGATACGCATCTGCAGGCCCGCTGGGGGCGGTACGCCGTGATGGGCGCATCGATACGTGCCGAGCGCGGCGTGCGTCTGAACGCGGCACTGGCTGGCAAGGTCAACGTCGCCATCCTCGCCGAGCCCACCCTCGGTGCGACTGCGGTGCCACAGCGCACGCGCGCCGCGGGCTTCGGATGGCGGCAGGGTGTAGCCGGTGTCGCGGTCGCCGCCGGGGTCGCCGGGGTCGCCGCGGTATCTATTTTCTGGCTGCGCGCCCAGGCGCCGTTTGCGGCAGCGCCCTTCACCGCGCGGCTCGCACCGCTTGCCCAGACACGCGCCGCAGCGCCGGGCACCGTCAGTAATTCCCCCGCACCGGCCGATAGTTACGTAGTGCCGCGCGCGCCGGCGGGGCGCGCGGTGGTCGTGCCCATTACCGAGCTTGCCAACTATGTCGTGGCGCACAGCGAGGTTTCCTCGCCGGTTGCACGCCGCAATCTTCTGTCCGCGTTCATGACGAGCGACCCGGGCGCCGCTGGCACCGAGGAACCGCTGGAAGCCGCCAGGATCAATGCGCAGTAGCGAAAAGCTCGCTGCCGCGGCGCTCATCTGGGCGCTCACCGCAGCCGCGTTCGCGGCGGAGGCCGCACAGCCGCAGAAGACACCGCCGGTAGTTACTCCTGAGCAGTGGCTCGAGCGCATGAACCAGGCGCTCACCACGCGCAACTACGACGGCACGTTCTCGCACTGGCACGGCGGCCGCGTGGAGATGCTGCGCATCACTCACCGCGTGCAGGATGGCACCGTCTCCGAGCGGCTGGCATCCCTCGACGGCTCGGGGCGCGAGTTCATCCGCACCGGCGCGAATCTTGCCTGCTATCTGCCTGACAAGCGCACCGTGGTGGTTGAGCAAAGGCCGGCACAGGAGTCCCTGGTGGGCTTCCCGGCGCTCAATGATCAGGCGGCCGACTTTTACGACATCCGCGAGGTGGCGCGCATGCGCCTCAACCGTCGCGACACCCACGTCATCACCGTTGCACCCCGGGACGAGTTCCGCTATGGCTACCGCCTGTGGATCGAAGACTCCACGGGCATGCCGCTCAAGACCCAGCTGTGCGATGCGCGCGGGCATGTCATCGAGCAGATCGTGTTCGCGAGTCTGACCCTCGCTCCCCACATCCCCGATTCCGCGTTCAAGCCCGATATATCCACCGACGGCTACCGCTGGGTGCGCAACGGCGCGGATCCGCACGGCATGGTCGCCGCGGGTCCTGCGTGGTACGCGCTGCGGCTCCCCCCCGGCTTCAGGATGACGGTCCGCTCGGCCCAAAGGCTCCCCGGAGCGGCAGGTCCGGTGGATCACCTGGTGTTCTCCGACGGCGTCGCATCCGTGTCGGTGTTCGTCGAGCAGCAGTCGCAGCCGGTTACCGAGCCGGGGGTGGTGGCGCAGTTCGCCACCGTCGGCTCCTCGTCCGCCTTCTCGACCGTCGTGGATGGCCACAAGGTCACCGCGGTAGGCGAGGTCCCGCCGGACACCGTGCGCTTCATCGCCACGCAGCTGAAGGCCAAGGACCAGGCGACGACACAGGAAACCGATCCCGCCGGGCTGCGGCAGCGCTGAGGTGACGCAGGCGGCGGGGCAGCTGAGGCTCCTGCACCGTCGCGATTGCGAGCTGTGTGACGAGATGCTCGCGCAGCTCATGCGCCTGAAAAGCACCCTGCCGCTGCCTCCCATCGAGGTTGTCGACGTGGATGCCGACCCCGATCTGAAGCGCCGCCACGGGCTTGACGTGCCGGTTCTGCTGCTCGATGGGACGGTGGTTTGCCGTCATCGGCTGGAAGAAAGCGAGCTGCGACGCCTGTTGCGCCACTATCCGGTCGCTTAAAGCGGAAACTTCCCTATAATTCGCCCGCCGCTTGACCCCTGGCGCGGCAAAACGCGACAGGTCTAAGCGGCGGTTCATGCGGCTCATACGTAACTTTTCCATTATCGCGCACGTCGATCACGGCAAATCGACCCTCGCCGACCGGCTCATTCAGCTGTGCGGGGGACTTGCCGAGCGCGAGATGCAGGCGCAGGTGCTCGATTCCATGGCGCTCGAGCGCGAGCGCGGCATCACCATCAAGGCGCAGAGCGTCACGCTCTACTACAAGGCGCACGACGGGCAGCGCTACCAGCTCAATATGATCGACACCCCGGGTCATGTGGACTTCTCCTACGAGGTCTCACGCTCCCTCGCCGCCTGCGACGGCGCGCTCCTGGTGGTGGACGCCTCCCAGGGCGTGGAGGCGCAGAGCGTCGCCAACTGCAACACGGCGATCGAGCAGGGGCTGGAGGTGCTGCCCGTCATCAACAAGATCGACCTGCCGTCCGCAGATCCGGAGCGCGTCATCCACCAGATCGAGGAGATCATCGGTATTGAAGCCGCCGACGCCACCCGCGTGAGCGCCAAGACCGGGGAGGGGGTTCCGGAACTGCTGGAACAGCTCATCCGGCGCATCCCCGCGCCCCGCGGCGAGCCGCAAGGCCCGCTGCAGGCGCTGATCATCGACTCCTGGTTCGACAACTACGTGGGCGTAGTGTCGCTCGTGCGGGTGATGAACGGCAGCCTCAAGACCGGCGAGAAGATCCGCGTGGTTTCCACCGGGCGCAGTCACGTGATCGACCGGCTGGGTCGTTTTACGCCCAAACCGATAGTGGAGCGGGAACTCGCCGCGGGGGACGTGGGATTCGTGGTCGCCGGCATCAAGGAGATCGACGGCGCCCCGGTGGGTGACACCATCACGCTTGAGAGCCGGCCGGCGGCCTCGCTGCCGGGGTTCAAGCAGATCAAGCCGCGCGTATTCGCGGGGCTGTTTCCCGTGAACACGGACGACTATGAGAAATTCCGCGACGCGCTGGCGAAGCTGCGCCTCAATGACTCGGCGCTGCACTACGAGCCGGAAGTCTCAGCGGCGCTCGGTTTTGGCTTTCGCTGCGGATTCCTCGGCCTGCTGCACATGGATATCGTGCAGGAACGCCTGGAGCGCGAGTACCAGCTAACCCTCGTCACCGGCGCCCCCACCGTGGTGTACGAGGTGCTGCGCACCGACGGCACGATCGCCTACGTCGACAATCCGGCGAAACTGCCGGCCGTGAATGACATCGAGGAGATCCGCGAGCCGATCATCATCGCCAGCATTCTCGTGCCGCCCGAGCACGTTGGCGCGGTGCTGAAGCTCTGCAACGACAAGCGCGGCACGCAGAAGAAAATGCTGTACCTCGGCAACCAGGTGTCGCTGCAGTATGAGTTGCCGCTGGCCGAGGTGGTGCTCGATTTCTTCGATCGCCTGAAGTCCGCGAGCCGTGGTTACGCCTCCTTCGACTACGAATTCAGCCACTTTTCCGCAGCGCCACTGGTTAAACTCGACATCCTCATCAACGACGAGCCGGTGGATGCGCTGTCAATCATCGTGCACCGTGAAAATGCCTATCAGCACGGCCGCGAACTGGTCGACAAGATGCAGGAGCTGATCCCGCGGCAGATGTTTGAAGTGGCGGTGCAGGCGGCGATCGGCAATGCGGTGATCGCGCGCGCCTCGGTGAAGGCGCTGCGCAAGAACGTGCTGGCGAAGTGTTACGGCGGCGACGTCAGCCGCAAGCGCAAGCTGCTCGAGAAACAGAAGGAAGGCAAGAAGCGCATGAAACAACTCGGTCACGTGGAAATTCCGCAGGAAGCGTTCCTCGCGGTCCTGCAGGTCGGACGAAAACACTAGCGCGCTTTAGCTCACGAAGGCTCCCATGTTGCAGACCCTGATGCCGATTATCGTTCTCCTGTCATGGCTGGCGCTGCCAGTGACGCTGCTATGCGTCGTCGACGACTGGTTCCTGCGCCCGCGGCGCCAGCTGCGGGCAGGTCCGGAAGGGGTGCGCGATACGCCGCTCATGGCGGTGCTCTACAGCACGCTCGTGATCCTGGTGGGAGCCGCGGTGCTGCGCCTGCTGCTCGCCGAACGGCTGGATTTCAGCGCCGTGCTGCTCGCGATCACGGTCGTTACCGGTGTCATCTGGGGGCTCGACCTGTTGTTCTTCGGGCCGCAGCGCGCGGCGGCGGCGCGCGCCGCCGGCCGGGATCCGGCGCTCATCCGCGAACCTGGCACGGTCGACTATGCGCGCAGCTTCTTTCCGGTGGCGCTGGTGGTACTGGTGCTGCGCTCTTTCATCTTCGAGCCGTTCCGCATCCCGTCCGACTCCATGATGCCGACGCTTCTGGATGGCGATTTCATCATCGTCAACAAGTACGCCTACGGGCTGCGCCTGCCGGTAATCAACCAGAAGATCATCGCGGTCGGGGAGCCGCAGCGCGGTGACGTGGTGGTATTCCGCTGGCCGGTCGATCCGTCCGTGAACTTCATCAAGCGCCTGGTCGGTCTGCCGGGCGATCATGTTGAAGTGCGCGATAACCACATCACCGTCAACGGCAGGCCGGTGCCCGCCGAGGTGAACGCCGGCCGGTTCAACGACGGCTGCTACGTGAACTTCACGCTGTCGAAGGAGCATCTGGGAGGCCACGACCACGATGCCATATTCTGCCCGGTGGCGATTGACCACCAGCCGCTGCTGCCGGGGTGCAACCGCGGCGGCGTGCGCGGCTTCGTGTGCGGCGACGAGGATGCTCCGGGCGAGCGGCGCGTGCCCTTATTTGTCGGCGACGTGCCCGCGGGGCAATATCTGATGATGGGTGACAACCGCGACAACAGTGACGACGGGCGCTCGTGGGGCTTCGTCCCGGAGCAGAATCTGGTCGGCAAGGCGACGCGGATCTGGTTCAATTGGGATCCGCACCGTGCCGGCGGCCCCATCTGGAAGCGGATCGGCACTGTCATTCCTTAAGAGCGGCATGCTGCCGGGAGTTGCAAGCGATGCGTAACAGACAACGAGGCGTCACCGCGATCGGCTGGCTGTTTCTGCTCACGCCGATCGTTATCGTGGCTTATGCGGGCATTCGATTAGCCCCGCTGTACCTGAACTACATGAAGGTCGCGCGGGCGCTCGATCAGGTCGGGACCGACTTCAAGGGCGGCGGCGGCGATCCGACTGTCATCCGCAACACCGTCGACAAGCACTTCGAGATCGACATGGTGGATTTTCCGACCACCAAGGATCTGAAGATTACGCGTGACGGCGGCGGCTGGCTGGTCGAGATGGCGTACGATGACGAGGCGCCGCTGTTTTCCAACATCTCGATGCACGTGACCTTCGACAAGACGGTGCACACGGGTGCTGGCGGCGGCGGCGGCGGTTAGTCCCGGGTCGGCCTCTTGACGAGCGCCGACTTGACGAGCGCCGACTGGCCAGCACGCTGGCTGCGTGAACGCCTGGCGTATGAGCCTCGCGACCTGGCGCTGTTCCGCGCCGCGCTGACGCATCGCAGCGCCACCGGTCCCAACAACGAACGTCTCGAGTTCCTGGGTGATGCCGTTCTTAACCTGGTGATTGCCCGGCACCTGTACGCGGGGTTTCCGCGTGCCACGGAAGGGGATTTGAGCCGGCTGCGCTCGCGGGTGGTCAGCCGCGAGCCCCTCGCCGAGGTCGCCGCGGGCTTAAGTCTCGGCGACACGCTGCAGCTGGGGTCCGGGGAGCTCAAGAGCGGGGGCTTCCGGCGCCAGTCCATCCTCGCCGACGCGCTGGAGGCGGTGTTCGGCGCGATCTACCTCGACGGCGGCCTTGAGGCGGCGGCGACGGTGATTGTGCAGTTATTCACGACGCGTATTGCCGCGCTGCCGGAAGCCGAGACGCTCAAGGATGCCAAGACCCGCCTGCAGGAGTACCTGCAGTCGCGCAGCCTCAGCCTGCCGCATTATGCCGTTCTGAAGGTCGAGGGCGAGGATCATGCCCAGGTGTTCGAGATGAGTTGCGAGGTGTCCGCGCTGGGGTTGCGGGTACGCGGGCGCGGCTCGAGCCGGCGGCGCGCCGAGCAGCAGGCCGCCGAGCGTATGCTCACGCAGATCCAGACCAACCCCGAACCGGACATGCCTGCTTGAGTACTACGCCGGAATTTCGCTGCGGATTCGCCGCCCTGGTCGGGCGGCCGAATGTGGGCAAGTCCACGCTTCTGAATGCGCTGGTGGGCGCCAAGCTCTCCATCGTGACGCCGCGGCCGCAGACGACCCGCAACCGCATCCTCGGTATCCTCACGGAGGCTCATGCCCAGATCGCGTTCGTGGACACCCCGGGGCTGCACCCCGCCGCGAGCCGCGCGCTCAACAAGGCCATGAACCGCACCGCCGCCGCCGCGCTGGAGGCCGCGGATGTGGTGGTGCTGGTGGTGGAAGCGGGCCACTGGGTGGCGGAGGACGAGCTGGTTCTGGAGCGCATCGCGCGCACCGGGCACGCGGCGCTGGCGGTGGCGAACAAGATCGATCGCCTGCGGCCCCGCGAGCGGCTGCTGCCGTATCTGGCGGAACTCGCGGCGCGCCACCCGTTTCGCGCCATCGTGCCCGTATCGGCGTTGAAAGAGGACAACATCGCACCTCTGCGGCGCGCCATCGCGGCGCAGCTGCCGGTTTCTGCGGCGCTGTTTCCGGATGGCGAGCTCACCGATCGCGGCTTGCCGTTCCGGATCGCGGAAATGATCCGCGAGAAGCTCACCCTGGAGTTGAACCAGGAGGTGCCATACGGCATAGCCGTGGAGGTCGAGCGCCTGACCGAAGAAGACGGTCAGCTGGCGGTCGACGCTGCGATATGGGTCGATCGCGAGGGTCAGAAGCCGATCGTGATCGGCGCCAAGGGCGAGCGGTTAAAACGGGTCGGCCGCGCGGCGCGTCTGGCGCTGAACGGGATTCTCGGCAGGCGCCTGCACCTGAACCTGTGGGTCAAGGTGCGGGAGAACTGGGCGGACAACGCCCGGGCGCTGAAAGAACTGGGGCTCGAATGACGCGCAGCCCACAGCGTGTGCAGCTCACCCCGGGCTACCTGCTGCATCATCGCCCGTGGCGCGACAGCAGCCGCATTCTGGAGGTACTCACGCGCGAGCACGGACGGCTGACACTGTTTGCGCGGGGCGTGCGCGGCCCGACTGCCAGGCTCGCCGCGGTTCTGCAGCCCTTCCAGCTGCTGCTCATTTCGTGGAGCGGACGCGGTGAGGCGCCGCAGCTGACCGGTGCGGAGCGCGCGCAGCACTGCCCGGCGCTGCCGCGCGAGTGCCTGCTGGCTTGCTTTTACCTGAATGAACTGCTGCTGCGGCTGACGACGCGCCACGATCCGCTGCCGGAGCTGTTCGACCATTACCATGCGACGCTCGACGCGTTGCGCAGCGGCGCGCCGCTTAAGCCCGCACTGCGGGTGTTCGAGAAGCGCCTGCTCGATGTGCTCGGCTATGGGCTGAATCTTGCCACCGAGGCGCGTTCCGGGGCGCGCCTGGACGCCAATGCCTGGTACCAGTTTCGCCCGGCGCTCGGCTTCGTGCCGGCCACAAGCGGCAGCGCCGGCGCGCTCGCCGGGGGCTCGCTCGTGAACCTCGCGCACGAGACTTTAAGTGGCGCGCGCGAGCTCGAGGATGCGCGGCGCGTGTTGCAGGCAGCCCTCGGCGCGTGCCTCGAGGGCCGGCCACTCAGCACCCGGGTGGTGGCGAAATCAATGCTGCGCAAGGCGGCGCCGTGAGCAGCGCGGATATCGCCCTGGGGGTGAACATCGATCACGTGGCGACGCTGCGCCAGGCGCGCCGCGGACGACTCCCGGATCCGGTGCACGCGGCGCTGGCGGCGGAGACCGCCGGCGCCGACAGCATTACGCTGCATCTGCGCGAAGACCGCCGTCACATCCAGGATCAGGACGTGCGGGCACTGCGCGAGCTGTTGCAGACCCGCATGAACCTTGAGATGGCGCTGACGCAGGAGATGCTCGCCTTCGCCGCGCAGGTGCGGCCGGCGGACTGCTGCTTGGTGCCCGAGCGCCGCCAGGAAATCACCACCGAAGGGGGGCTGGAGGTCGCCGGCCAGGAGGCGCGGGTGCAGGCCGCCGTGACGGAGCTCAAGTCCCGCGGCATCCGCGTGGCGCTTTTTATCGACCCGGATCCGCGCCAGATCGAGGCCGCGGCGCGCACCGGCGCGCCGGTGGTCGAGCTGCACACCGGCGCGTGGGCGGAGGCGGACGGTGCGCGCCAGGTAAGCGAGCTTGAACGGCTGCGCCATAGCGCCCGCCTGGCTGCGGGCCTCGGGCTCACGGTGCACGCGGGCCATGGCCTGAACTACCACAACGTGCAGCCGGTGGCGTCCTTGCGGGAAATCGTCGAACTCAACATCGGCCATGCCCTGATCGCCCACGCGGTGTTTGTGGGATTGCCGGCCGCGGTGCGCGAGATGAAGGCGCTGATGCGCTCGGCACGCACATGATTTTCGGCATCGGCGTGGACGTGCTGGAGACACGGCGGATTGCCGAGACTCTCGAGCGCTTCGGCGAGCGCTTCATCGAGCACCTGCTGCTGCCGGCCGAACGGGAACAGCTTGTGAAAACCGCGCGCCCGGAGCGCTTCGTCGCCATGCGCTTCGCCGCCAAGGAGGCGATCGTCAAGGCCATGGGGACCGGCTTTTCACACGGGGTGTGGATCCGTGATGTTGGCGTGGTGCAAAACGCCTGGGGCAAGCCCGAAGTGGTGTATTCCGAGCGCGGCGAACGCGTACGCACGGCTTTGGGTGTGGGCGAGGGTCATGTCACGCTGACCGATGAAGCGGGACTCGTGGTTGCGGTCGCGGTGCTCATGAAGGCCCCGTGAACACGCTCGTCTTCGACATCGAGACGATACCGGACGTGGCCTTTGGGCGGCGTCTGTATGGACTGGAGGGTCTCGCGGACGGGCAGGTCGCGAAGGCCATGTTCGCGCTGCGTCGCCAGGGCACCGGCGGCGACTTTCTGCCCCTCGAGCAGCACCAGGTGGTGGCGATTTCCTGTGCGTTGCGCAGCCGCGAGGGGCTGAAGTTATGGAGTCTGGGGGAGCTGGCCACCCCGGAAGAAGAGTTGCTGCAGCGATTCTTCGACGGCATCGAGAAATTCTCGCCGGACCTGGTGTCATGGAACGGTTCCGGGTTTGACCTGCCGGTGCTGAATTACCGCGCGCTGCGCGCCGGGGTGCGGGCGCCGCGTTTCTGGGAGACCGGGGATGAGGACACGGCCTTCCGCTACAACAACTATCTGAATCGCTTTCACTCGCGGCACACGGATCTCATGGACGTGTTGTCGGCTTTCCAGAGCCGCGGCCGCGTGTCACTGGCGAACATGGCGTGCCTGCTGGGCTTGCCCGGCAAGCTCGGCTTCGATGGCAGCCAGGTCTGGGGTGCGTTTCAGTCAGGTGATCTGCAGGGCATCCGGCGTTACTGCGAGACCGATGTGCTCAACACCTGGCTCATCTACCTGCGCTACGAGCTGTTGCGTGGACGTCTGTCGCGCGCTGAGCACGCCCAGGAGATCGAACTCGTGAAAGCCTTGCTGCACGCCGGCAAGGAGCCGCACTACGCGCAGTTCCTCGCCGCCTGGGACGACCCGGCGTGAGCAGCGCCGCTCCCGGCGCCAGCAGCGGCAAAGCGGCGGCTGCCAGCGGGGAGATGGCCACGGTGGATGGCCTCACCCACGAGGGCGAGGGGGTGGTGCACGCGGGCAAGACGGTGTTCGTCGCCGGCGCCTTGCCGGGTGAGCGCATTCGCCTGCGGCGCACGCGCCGGCACCGTCAGCACGACGACGGCGAGCTGCTCGAGGTACTGCAGCCCTCGGCACTGCGCGTCACGCCGCGCTGCGCGCATTTCGGTGTGTGCGGTGGCTGCTTACTGCAGCACCTCTCAAGCGACGCGCAGCTGGCCGCGAAGCAGCAGCAGCTCAGGGACGCACTGGAGCGCGTCGCAAAAGTCACCCCGGGCAGGTGGCTGCCACCACTCGCGGGTCCCGTATGGGGTTACCGCCGCCGCGCGCGACTGGGCGCGAAGTTTGTGCGCAAGAAGGATCGCGTGGTGGTGGGTTTTCGCGAGCGCGCCGCTCCCTATGTTGCCCAGCTCGCCGGCTGCGAGGTGCTGTGCAGGCCGGCCGCGGAGCTGATTGCGCCGCTGGCGGCGATGCTGACCGGCCTTGCCATCCGCGAGCACGTGCCGCAGATCGAGGTTGCGGTCGCCGACAACGCGACCGCGCTGGTGCTGCGCGTCCTTAAGACCCCGCCGGCGGCCGATCTTGAGCAGCTCACGGTGTTTGCCGCCGCGCACGGCGTGCGGCTGTACCTGCAGCCCGGCGGCCTGGGTTCCGTGCAGCCGCTCGGGCCTGCCGCAGAGCCGCTGCACTACACGTTGCCGCGCTTTGGCGTGCAGCTGCAATTCGAGCCCACTGATTTCATCCAGGTCAACGGCGCCATCAACGAGGCACTCGTGGCGCGTGCCCTGGAGCTGCTGGAACCGGCGGCGGACTCGCGGCTGCTGGATCTTTTTTGCGGCCTCGGCAACTTCACACTCGCGCTCGCCCGGCACGCGGCGCACGTCGTCGGGGTCGAGGGCGACGCGGCGCTCATCGAGCGCGCCCGCGGCAACGCGCGGCGTAACGGCATCGCCAACGCCGAATTTCACGTCGCCAACCTCGCCGTGGCGCCCGCAGCGCACGGCTGCCCGTGGCTGCGCCAGTCCTACAGCCACGTGCTGCTCGATCCGCCGCGCACCGGTGCGCGCGAGGTGTTGGCCGCGGTGGCGGCGCTCGCGCCGCGGCGGGTGTTGTATATTTCCTGCCATCCGGGGAGCCTTGCCCGGGACCTGGGAGTGTTGGTGCACGAGCACGGCTTTACCGTGGAGGCGGTGGGTGTGGTCGACATGTTTCCGCACACCGCGCATGTGGAGTCGCTGGCGCTGCTGTCGCGCGCCGCAGCTGTTGTATGAGTCTGGGCCCCCTGATGATCGACCTCGCGGGGACCAGCGTCACCGCCGAGGAGCGCGAGCTACTCAGGCATCCGCTGGTCGGCGGCGTGATCCTGTTCACGCGCAACTACGCCGGTTCCGATGAGCTCACGGCGCTCGTGAGCGCCATTCACGCCGCGCGCACACCCGCACTCATCGTCGCCGTGGACCAGGAGGGCGGCCGGGTGCAGCGCTTCCGCCCGGGGTTCTCGCTGCTGCCACCCGCGCGCCGCATCGGCCATGAGTTCGACCTCAACGCCCGTGCCGGCCTCACGCTGGCGCGTTCGCTCGGCTGGCTGATGGCCGCGGAGCTGCGCGCCCACGGTGTGGATATCTCGTTCGCGCCCTGCGTGGATCTGGATCACGGCCTGAGCGAAGTGATTGGCGACCGCGCGTTTCATGCCTCGCCGGATGTGGTTGGCCAGCTCGCCGCGGCCTGGGTGCACGGCATGCGCGATGCCGGCATGGCGGCTACCGCCAAGCACTTCCCGGGTCATGGGGCGGTGGTGGCGGATTCGCACCTGACGCTGCCGATAGACCGCCGCTCCCTGGCCGACCTCGCTCCCGACCTGGCCCCCTATCGGCGCCTGGTGGCCAACGGCCTGCCGGCCATCATGGCGGCCCACGTGTTGTTTCCGGCGGTGGATCAGGCCCCCGCCAGCCTGTCTGGCCGCTGGATTCGAGACGTGCTGCGCGGAGACCTGCGGTTCCAGGGGGTAGTGTTTGCCGATGATCTGTCCATGGGAGGGGCCGCCGCGGCCTATGGGGACGTGGTAACCCGGGCGCGGCAGGCACTGGCGGCGGGCTGCGACCAGCTGCCGGTCTGCAACAATCGCGCGAGCGTCATCGAGCTGCTGGACCACCTGGATGTGGAGCCACAGCCGGCCTCCAGCCTGCGCCTGGTGCGCCTGCATGGACGCGCGAGCCCAACCCTCGCGCAGTTACAGTCCAGCCCCGCCTGGCGGCAGGCACGGGAGCTGCTGGCGCTGAGCGCCGCCGCACCGCCGCTGACACTGGACGCGGGAACCAACACGTGAACAACTGGTCGGCGCAAGCCTGGCGTGGCCTGGTGGAGAGCGCGCCCGAGGGTATCGTGATCTGCGATGCCACGGCGGCGGATTGCCCGGCGCTGTTCGTGAACGCCGCGTTTGCGCAGATGTGTGGCTACCCGGTGGCGGCGCTCGTGGGTTCCAACCTGCGCATCCTGCAGGGCACCGACCGTGACCAGGACGCCCGCGCACGTCTGCGCGAGGCTATTGAGAAGGGCCAGCCGGCCCGCGTGCTGATGCGCAACTACCGCCCGGACGGGTCGCTGTTCTGGAACGAAACCCTCATCCAGCCGGTGCGCGACGCCTCCGGGAAGCTCACGCACTTCATCGGTTACCACCGCGACGCGGGCGGGCGGCTGAAGGCCGCCGAACGCGCCCCCGCGGGGCTGCCCAGCTGGCTGCGGGAGGACCGGCTTACCGGGCTGCACTCGCGGGCATACTTCGAGGAACTGCTGCTGCGGGACTGGTCCGTGGCGCAACGCGATTCGCACGAGATTGGTCTCGTCCTGTTAGACATCGATGACCTCGGCGCCTACAACGAGAAGTTCGATCGCTCGGCCGGGGACGCCTGTATCCGCCGCGTGGCGCGTGTGGTTGGCGCTTCCTACCGCCGCGGCGGGGACCTGGTGGGACGCTGGGAGGGCGGCACGTTCGCGGTGCTCACCCAGGGGGACGCCGCGGACAAGGCCGCCGAATACGCCGGCGTGGTCAAGCAACGCGTGCGCGACCTGCTTATCCATCATCCCACGGCGGGTGCCGGGCGCTACGTCACCTTAAGCGCCGGCATCGCGAGCCTCGTGCCGCCGCGCGGCCTGCCGCTGGAGGGTCTGCTGAAGGCGTGCGCGGCGGCGCTGAAGCGGGCGAAGAAGAACGGCAAGGACGGCATCGTCAGCGCCGAGGCGAACGACTTTCAGTAGATCGCTCAGCGTCCCGGCGCCCGCGCGCCTTGCACCGGCGTCACGAGCGCGATCACGCCGAACGCCGGATGGTCGAAGTAATTGCGCTCGTAGAACTTCACGCGCCGGCTTTCGTTGATGGTGAAGGACGTGCCGGGGGCCGCGCCCAGCCCAGGCGGCGGGCTGGGCATGGCGTAGGTGAGCGACATCCCTAAGTGCAGGAACTGGCCGCGCTCAAGAAATACCGTGCCGGTAAGACCCGGCGCGCTGATCCCGAGACGCTGCACGCTGAAGCCCGCGCGTGTCCCCCAGGAACTCGCGGTCTGCGACCAGGCGGCGTGCGCCACCGGCACGTAGGTGCCGCTCGTACGCAGGCGGTTCTCGAGCTCATTCAATTGCCACACCGCTGGCGGCAGCGCCGCAACGAAGCGTCCCATCTGCAGCGAGTCGCTGGTGGATTCTTCACCGGCGATGTTGCGGGCGCCGGCTTCCGCGCCCCAGTCCTCTGCGCCCCCGAGCGCGCCAGCCGCGCGAAACACGATGATCTCGACGTTGTAGACCGTGCCCGACGCCGCCGCCGCTGCGGCATCCTCGGCGGATGTGGGCAGTGTGGCGGCTGCCAGCAAGGTGGCCGCGAGGGCAACGGTCAGCGCGCGCAGCGGCGCAATCCGGGCTTCCATGCGCGTGATTCTAACGGAGCCGCGGCGCCAATGGAGACTAAGCAGGTGCGCCGAGCCGCTTGAGCAGCTCCGCGGCAAATTCGAAGCGGGCGTTCTCCGCCGGCAGCTGCCGCGCGATGCGCAGCTTCAGTGGCCCTTCGAGGCGGTACTCGCGCGCTCCGCGCTGCACCAGCCTCACCACGGTCGCGGGGTCGATGCTCGAGTGCTCCTCGAACAGCACCGAGCCGCCCTGGGGTCCGAGATCCAGGCGCCGCACACCTAACGCGCGGGCGGAGAGTTTGAGTTTTGCGATGCGCAGCAGACTTTGCGCCGGCGGTGGCAGCGGACCAAAGCGGTCGTGGATCTCCGCCAGCAGATCATCGAGGGCCGCGGCGGTGCCCGCGGCGGCGGCGCGCTTGTAAAGAGACAGCCGTACGTGCACATCAGCGACGTAGCTCTCCGGCAGAAACGCCGGCAGGCGCAGCTCCACCTCGGTGGCCGCGGCGAGCGGTTGATCGAGCACCGGTTCGCGGCCGGCCTTCAGAGCCGCCACCGCGTGCTCGAGCATGTCCAGATATAAGGAGAGTCCGATTTCGGTCACCTGGCCGCTTTGCTGCTCACCCAGCAGCTCCCCCGCGCCGCGGATTTCCAGATCGTGGGTCGCGAGTACGAAGCCGGCACCCAGCTCCTCCATGGACTCGATGGCCTCGAGCCGCTTGGCGGCGTCGCGGGCGAGCGCCTGGCGCGGCGGTGCGATGAGGTAGGCATAGGCGCGGTGGTGCGAGCGGCCGACCCGGCCGCGCAGCTGGTGCAGCTGCGCCAGTCCCATCTTGTCGGCACGGTTGATCATGATGGTGTTGGCAGTTGGCACGTCGATGCCGCTCTCGATGATGGTCGTGCATACCAGCAGGTTGAAGCGCCGGTGATAGAAATCCACCATCAGTTGCTCGAGGTCGCGCTCGCGCATCTGGCCATGACCGATGCGCACGTTCGCTTCCGGCACCAGGGCCTGCAATTCCGCGGCGAGCTTGTCGATGGTGCGCACCTCGTTGTGCACGAAATAGATCTGGCCGCCGCGGCGCAGCTCGCGCAGCACCGCTTCGCGCAGGGTGGGCGCATGCCATTCGATCAGGAAGGTCTTGATGGCCAGCCGCGCCGCCGGCGCGGTCGTGATGAGGGACAGGTCGCGCAGTCCGCCGAGCGCCATGTTGAGGGTGCGCGGGATGGGCGTGGCGGTGAGGGTGAGCACGTGCACGTTGGCGCGCAGCGCCTGCAGGCGCTGCTTGTCGCGCACGCCGAAGCGATGTTCCTCATCGATAATCAGTAACCCCAGGTCCTTGAAGCGCGCGTGCGCGTGCAGCAGGCGGTGGGTGGCTATGACGATGTCCACCTTGCCCTGCTCAAGAGCCGCGAGCGTGGCCTGAGTCTCCCTGGAACTGCCGAAGCGCGACAGCGCCTCGATGCGCACCGGCCAGTCGGCGAAGCGGTCGCGAAAGTTGGTGAGGTGCTGCTGCACGAGCAGCGTCGTGGGCGCCAGTACCGCCACCTGCTTGCCGGCCTGCGCGGCGACGAATGCCGCACGCATGGCGACCTCGGTCTTGCCGAAGCCGACATCGCCGCAGACGATGCGGTCCATCGGGCGCTCGCTCTTAAGATCGTCAAGCACCTGACGGATAGTCTGCGCCTGGTCCTCGGTCTCCTCGAAGGGGAAAGCGTTGGCGAAGGACTGGTAGTCGGACTCACTCACGGTGAGCGCGAGCCCCTGCTGTGCCTTGCGCCGCGCGTAAAGGTCGAGGAGCTCCGCGGCCACGTCGCGGATCTGTTCCGCGGCGCGTTTGCGGGCCCGGGCCCATTGGTCAGTGCCGAGCTTGTGCAGCGGCGCGGTTTCGGGCGCGGCGCCGGTGTAGCGGCTCACCAGGTGCAGCGCGTGAACCGGCACGTAGATGCGATCACCGTCCTGATACTCAAGCACCAGGAACTCACCGGGCTGGCCGCCGATCTCCATCGGCAGCAGGCCCGCGTAGCGGCCGACGCCGTACTCCTCATGCACCACCGGCGCGCCGGGATTGAGGTCCTGCAGATCCCGCAGGATGGCCTCCGGGTCGACGGCACGCTTGCGCCGCCGCTCCTGACGGGCCCGGGCACCGAACAGCTGCGCTTCGGATATGACGGCGATCGGCGGCGTCGTGAGCGTGAGCCCTTCGAGGTCCGGCGCCACGGTGATCGCCAGCTTCGCGGTGCCACTGGCAAACGCATCCCAGCTGCCCAGGGCTGCGGCCTCATGGTGGTGTGCGCGCAGCATGTCGTGCAGCACCTCGCGTCGGCCCGCGGAGTCCGCCGCCAGCAGGACGCGGCCGTCGAATGACTTCAGAAACGCATCGAGCGGGGCGAGCGGCTCCTCGGCACGCACGTCCACGCGCAGCTCGCGCGGGGCGGTGGTCGGAAAGTTGTGGACTTCAGGGGATTCACCGCGCAGCTCAGTCTCGGCCTTGAAGGCATCGAGGGTGATGGCCGCGAAGCTCCCGAGCGCAGCGTCGAGCTGCTCAGGCGCGAGGAACAGCTCCTCCGGCCGCAGTACCGGGCGCTCGATGTCGTGGCGACGATCTTCGTAGCGCGCCCCGATGTCCTGCCACGCCTTGAGAAGGGTCGCCGGGAGCGCCGCGTCATGCACGACCACGGCATCCGCGGGCAGGTAGTCGAAAAGCGTCGCGGTGGAATCGAAGAACAGCGGTTGATAGAACTCCACGCCCGCCGGCGCCAGGCCCTCGCTCACCTCCCGGTAGAGCGCCGCCTTGGTCGGATCGCCCTCGAAACGCGTGCGGTAGCGGCGGCGGAAATCCTTCACGGCCTGCGTATCGAGCGGCACCTCGCGTGCCGGCAGGAGACGCACGCTTTCGAGCGCGCCGAGCGAGCGCTGCGTTTCCGGGTCGAAGCGGCGGATGGCCTCGATCTCGTCGTCGAAAAGGTCGATGCGCAACGGCTCCGCGGCGCCCATCGGGAACACATCCAGGAGCGAGCCGCGCACCGCAAACTCGCCCGGACCCACAACCTGACTGACGCTCGCGTAACCAGCTTCGATCAGCCGCCCACGGAAAGGCTCGATGAGGAGCGCCTGCCCGCGGGAGAGCTCAAAGGCGCGTCCCTGCACGTAGTTGCGTGGCGGCAGGCGCTGCATGAGCGTGTCGGCCGTGACTATGAGGCAGCCACGGGCGAGGTGCGGCAACTCGAAGAGCGTCTTGAGGCGCTCGGAAGTGATGTCCGGGTGCGGGGAAAACAGATCGTACGGCAGCACCTCC
>Ga0070761_10000692_pt1 | contig 21667 bp, 20 predicted proteins | sample HubBroMetageREF1_FD_66724 | JGI IMG/M metagenome (GOLD analysis project Ga0070761, IMG submission 66724) | Reference soil microbial communities from the Hubbard Brook experimental Forest, New Hampshire, USA - Hubbard Brook CCASE Soil... | ecosystem: Environmental > Terrestrial > Soil >... | reverse complement strand
GGGTACCGTGAAGGTCCGGTTGGATCGTGAGGCTGTCGAGCACATGGTGTGTCAGCATGGCGGCGGGTGTGCGGATCGCCGTCAGGTTGTAGCGGCGGTTCCAGCTCGCGAGCTCATCGATGAGCGTCAACAGCCGTACCGCGTCCTGCGTCGTCAGGTCGACTCCGAGGGTTGCAGCATCCCGCACCAGACGTTCCACGGTATCGATCTTATACTTCGCGCGTGCGACTGCTGCTGGTGGAAGACGACCCGATGATCGGCGAGGCCATTCGCGCCGGACTGAAGCGCGACGGCTTTACGGTCGACTGGGTGCACGAGGCGCAAGGGGCCGAGGCGCTGCTGCAGAGCGAGCCCTTCGAGCTGCTGCTGCTCGATCTGGGGCTTCCGGGCGGGGACGGGCTGAAGCTCCTGAAGAGCCTGCGCGCCCGCGGCTCGAGCCTGCCGGTGCTGATCATCACCGCGCGCGATGCGATCGCCAACCGCGTGGCGGGACTCGATGCCGGCGCGGACGACTACCTCGTCAAGCCCTTCGACCTGGACGAGCTCGCCGCGCGCATCCGCGCGTTGCTGCGGCGCCGCTCCGGCCGCAGCGAGCCGCAGCTCGAACACCTCGGCGTCGCGCTCGAGCCCGCGACCCACCGTGTGACGCACGGCGGGGTCGAGGTGCCACTCTCGCCGCGCGAGTTCGCGCTGCTGCAGCTGCTCATGGAGCGCCCCGGCGCGATCCTGTCGCGCGCCCAGATCGAGGAGCGCCTGTACGGCTGGGGCGAAGAGGTCGAGAGCAACGCGGTCGAGGTGCACATCCACGGACTGCGCCGCAAGCTCGGGGCGCAGTTCATCCTAACGGTGCGCGGCGTCGGCTACCGCCTGAGACCGCAGGCATGAGATCGCTGCGCGCGGGGCTGCTCGCCTGGCTCCTCGGCGGCGTGGTGTGCGTCGGCGCCGCCGGCGGCTGGGTGGTGTACCGCAACGCACTGGCCGAAGCCGACACGTTCTTCGATTACCACCTGCGCGAGACCGCGCTCATCCTGCGCGATCAGCCGGTCGAGTACCTGCTGCTGCCACAGATTCCGCCCGCGGATGCCTCCTACGATTTCGTGGTGCAGGTCTGGTCGCTGGATGGCGTGCGCGTCTACCTGTCGCGGCCGCACGCGGTGTTGCCGCAGATCACGACGCTCGGTTTCGCGACCGTCAGCACCAGCGAGGGCCGCTGGCGCGTGTACGGCGTGCAGGCGCTCACGCGCGTGATCCAGGTGGCGCAGCCGATGAGCGTGCGCGAGCAGCGTGCGGTCGAGCTGGCGCTGCAGACCCTCAAGCCGTTCGCGCTGCTCCTGCCGGGGCTCGCGCTCGTCATCTGGCTCGCGGTCGGACATGCGCTGCGGCCGCTCGAGCGTGTCACCGCGCTGGTGCAGGCGCGGCGCGTCGACGCCGTCGATCCGCTGCCCGACGAGCGGCTGCCCGAGGAGGTGCAGCCGCTGGTGGGCGCACTGAACTCGCTCCTCGGGCGGCTGAACGCCGCGTTGGCGCGCGAGCGCGCCTTCATGGCGGACGCCGCTCACGAGCTGCGCACGCCCCTCACGGCACTCCATCTGCAGCTGAGCACGCTCTCGCGCGCCAGCGGCGAGAGCGAGCGGACCGCGGCCATGGGCCAGCTCTCCGAAGGAGTGGCGCGCGCCATCCGCCTGATCGAGCAGATGCTGGCGTTCGCGCGCCAGGAGCCGCGCGCAGATTCGCCGCGCGCTCCGGTGGCGCTCGATGCGCTCGCGCGCGAGATCGTCACCGAGCTGGTGCCTCTCGCCGATGCTCATGGCATCGATCTGGGCCTGCCGAGCGCGCAGTCGGTCACGGTGCTCGGCGACGGCGAGGCGCTGCGGACGCTGCTGCGCAATCTCGTGGACAACGCCGTGCGCTATACGCAGCGCGGCGGCCGCGTCGACGTGTCGGTGTCGGACGGCGGCGCCCCGGGAGCGCCGCGCGCGCGGCTCACGGTGACCGACAACGGTCCGGGCATTCCCGCCGCGGAACGCGACCGGGTGTTCGATCGTTTCTACCGCCGCGCCGGCACCACGCCGCCGGGCAGCGGGCTCGGGCTCGCGATCGTCAGGGCGATCGCGCAGTCCCACGGCGCGAGCATCGCGCTCGGCGACGCTCCCGGCGGTCAGGGGCTCAGTGTGACCGTGGAGTTCCCGCCGGCATCACGCTAGCGCTTCATCGCGCCAGCTTCTGCAGAAACATCGCCGCGGTCTCGAAGTAGGCGTCGCGGTCGGTCTTCCTCCTGAAGCCGTGTCCCTCGTCTCTCGCGGTGAGGTACCACACCTCGCGGCCGCCGGAGCGAACCTGCCAGACGAGCTGGTCGGATTCGGCGGCGGGCACGCGCGGATCGTTGAGTCCCGCGACCACCAGCAGCGGCTTGTTGATGCGGCCGACGTTGGTGAGCGGGGAGATGTGGTCGGGAAATGCGCCGATGCCCCCGCTCAGTCGCTCGCCGTAGGTCACCAGCGACGCCAGCGCCATGTAGCCGCCGGAGGATGCGCCCATGACGGCCACATGCTCACGATCGAACCCCGTCTGCACCCCGAGCCACACCAGCAGCGAGCCGATGTCGCGCACCGCATCCTCCTGCAGCTCGCCGCCGTCGAGTGCCAGGAAGCTCTTGCCGTAGCCCGAGGAGCCGCGCACGTTGGGTGCGACCACGGCGTAGCCGAGCTCGTTGGCCAGGAACTGGACGAACGGCTCCCAGCCCGGGCGGAACTGCGCTTCCGGCCCGCCGTGAATCAGCACCACGACCGGGCAGGGACCCGACGCAGTGCGCGGCCGGTAGAGGTAAGCCGACAACGTGCGCTGGTGGCCGGCAACGCGGTCCCAGGTGGGGAAGCGCACCAGCTCCGGGGTCATGAGGTCGTGCTCCGCGATCGGGCCCGGCTCGCTCCTGGTCCAGCGCTCGAGCTTGTCGTGCCTCAGATCGTAGACGTAGACATCGCGTGGCGACTGCGCGGTCTCGAGCGAGAAGGCGAGGCGATCCCCGCTACCGTCGAAGCGCAGTCCGGAGATCACCCCCTCGGGAATTCCGGCCGGCGAGGTCGCGATCCGGCTCGCAATGTCCTCGAGCGCGAGGTGGCTGCGGCCGTCCTGGTTCACGACGTAGGCGAGATAGCGCCCGTCGGCGCTCAGGTCGAACTGCTCCACGTCCCAGCCCGCATCATCGGGCGTGAGGCGACGCGTCTCGTGGGTGACGAGGTCGCGGTACAGCACCTGCGTGAACTCGCCGGCCTCGTCCGACAGCTCATACACCCCGTGTCCATCGGGTGAGAGCTTCGCCGCGCGTATGCCGGCCTTGTTGGCGTGCGGGTCCACCGGCGTGAGCGCGCCGCTCGCGACGTCGGCGATGTAGAGATAGCTCTCGCTCGCCGACACGTAGCGCTCCACCAGCAGCTTCGCATCGTCCGTCGACCACTCGAGCGGGTACCAGGTGTCGGGCCTGGTATCGGTCTTGCCGCCGCCGACCAGGAGCTGCGCGGCGGCGTGCGCGCCGACGTCGGCGATGTAGACGTCGCGGCCCACGCCGTCGCGGTCGTTGCCGTAGAAGGCAACGCGGCGGCTGTCGTGCGCCCACACCGGGCTCCCGTGAGCGAACTTGCCGCTGGTGAGCGCGCGCACCGCGCCGTCGGCAGAGCGGTAGTAGAGCTGCGCGTTCTCATCACCGCCCTGGTCCTTGAGAAACACCAGGCCGCCGCCTGCGGGCGCAGCGCGCGCGATCGTCACGGGATCGGGATAGAACGTGAGCTGCTCGCGCGTGCCGAGCGGCGCTGCGATCCGGTGCAGCTGCTCGGTGTCCCCGAAGCGCGTCGCCACCAGCACGCTGCCGTCTGGCAGCCAGTCGAGCAGGCTCGCGCCGCGCGACTCGAGGTAGCGCGACAGCCGCTCGCCGAGCGCGGCGTCCGGCGGCGGAATGCCGTCGAACACCAGGTTGCCGCTGTCGCGATGCAGCGGCGCGTTTGCCGCGGGCGCAGCCGCGGCCGCGGCGAGCAGCACCAGGGCGGTACCCGCGGCCAACGCTGGCCGCAGGCGTGACGCTCTGCGCGGTTGGGTCATGTGCTTAAACTAGCGTACTTGGTTACGATGTGTACATGCGTAGCCCTGGCCATGCGACGCGCGTCAACATTGCGGTGAAGCCCGATCTCCATCGCCACCCGCACGGCATCACCGCGGTCGACGCCGAGTACCTGTACCGCGGTCACGCCGCGGCGCACATCATCGAGGATGCCGGTCGCGCCGCGTTCGTCGATGTCGGCACTAACCTCTCGGTGCCTTACCTGCTCGCCGCGCTCGCCGAGCTCGGCATCGCGCCCGAGGCGGTCGACTACCTGCTGCTGACCCACGTGCACCTGGATCACGCTGGCGGCGCCGGCACACTGATGCGGGCGCTCCCCAACGCCCGTGCCGTACTGCATCCGCGCGGCGCGCCGCACATGATCGATCCCAAGCAGCTGATCGCCGGCGCCAGGCGCGTCTACGGCGCGGAGCGCTTTGCGCAGCTCTACGGCGAGCTGGTGCCGATCCCGCCCGAGCGCGTGCGCGTGGCCGCCGACGGCGAGCGGCTCACTCTGGGAACACGCACGCTCGAGCTGCTGCATGCCCCCGGGCATGCCCTGCATCACTACGTGATCGTCGATCGGGCCCACGCCAGCATTTTCAGCGGCGACACGTTCGGCATCTCCTACCGCGCGCTCGACACGGCGCAAGGCGCCTTCATCACGCCGTCCACAGTGCCGACGCAGTTCGATCCCGAGCAGCACCTCGCCTCCATCGACCGTATGCTCGAGTACCGGCCCGAGTCCATCTATCTCATGCACTTCAGCCGCGTGACCGGCATCCCGCACCTGGCGGAGCTCCTCAAAGAGCAGATCCGCGAGTTCGCGCGCTTCGCGCGCGCCCACGCGAGCGACCCCGCCCCCGCCGGCGGCATCCGCGACGCCATGCTCGCCCTGTGGCTGAAGCTGGCGCGCGAGCACGGTTGCCGTCTCTCCGACGCCGGGATCGAGCAGGCGCTCGCCGGCGACCTCGAGCTCAACACCCAGGGCCTGCTCGCCTGGCTCGGGCGTACGCGGTCATGAGCCCGGTGGCGAAGCCGTTCAAAGCCTTCCGCATTCACTCCGAGAGCGGCCGCATCCAGGCGCGCTTCGAGCAGCTGACGCTCGCGGATCTGTCCGCGGGCGAGGTGGTGATCCGCGTCGCCTACTCCGGCATCAACTACAAGGACGCGCTCGCAGCCACGGGGGCCGGCCGGATCCTGCGCCGCTACCCGCTCGTGGGCGGAATCGATCTCGCCGGGCAGGTGGAGTCTTCGACCGATGCCCGCTACAGCCCGGGAGACCCGGTGCTGGTGACCGGGTGCTCGCTGTCCGAGACCCACGACGGCGGCTACGCCGAGCTCGCGCGCGTGCCCGGGGACTGGGTGATCCCGATGCCGCAGGGACTCGACGCCCGCACCGCCATGGCGCTCGGCACCGCGGGGTTCACCGCCGCGCTCGCCATTCATCGCATGGAGCAAAACGGCCAGAGCCCCGCGAGCGGCTCGATCGCCGTCACCGGCGCGACGGGCGGTGTGGGGAGCCTCGCCATCGACATGCTGCACGGGCGCGGCTACCGCGTCGTCGCGCTGAGCGGCAAGGCCGAGGCCGGCGGCTATCTCAAGCAGTTGGGCGCCTCCGAGATCCTGGCGCGCGGCGAGCTCGAGCTCGGGACGCGGCCGCTCGAGAGCGCGCGCTTCGGCGGCGCTATCGACAACGTGGGCGGGGAGCTGCTCGCGTGGCTCACACGCAGCGTCGACTTCTGGGGCAACATCGCCAGCATCGGGCTGGCCGGCAGCGCCGAGCTCAAGACCACCGTCATGCCGTTCATCCTGCGGGGCGTGAGCCTGCTCGGCATCAACTCGTCGGCGACGCGCCGCGAGTTGCGCCTGGCGGTCTGGCAGCGCATCGCCACCGACTTGAAGCCCCGGCACCTGGACCGGATCGTGACGCGCACCATCGGTTTCGACGAGCTGCCGGCAGCCTTCCCCGCCTACCTCGATGGCCGGGTCACGGGACGCACCGTAGTACGCATCGCCTGACACGCAGCCCTGCCGGGCCCGTCCTACCGGCGAGTAGGTTCGTATAGAATCAAGCCCTCCCGCGAGGTTCGCCATGTCCGAACAGCCACTCACCGCCGGTGCACGCCTGCGGGCCGCGCTCGAGGCGGAGCGTCCCCTGCAGGTGGTCGGCGCCATCAACGCCTACGCAGCGCTGCTCGCCGCGGCGGCGGGCTTTCGCGCGCTCTACCTCTCGGGCGCCGGAGTCGCCAACGCCTCCTTCGGGCTGCCGGACCTCGGCATCACGACCCTCAACGACGTCTGTGAGGATGCGCGCCGTATCACCGAGCGCTGCGCTCTGCCCTTGCTGGTCGATGCCGACACGGGCTTCGGCGGCGCCTTCAACATCGCCCGCACAGCCAGGGAGCTGATCCGCGCCGGGGCCGCCGGCATGCACCTCGAGGACCAGGTCTCGGCCAAGCGTTGCGGGCACCGCCCGGGCAAGGAGCTGGTGCCGGCGGCCGAGATGGTCGATCGCATCAAGGCGGCGGTGGACGCGCGCACCGACCCTGGGTTCGTCATCATGGCGCGCACCGATGCGCACGCCGTCGAAGGTCAGCGGGCGGCGCTCGAGCGCGCGGCGAGCTATGCGGAGGCGGGTGCCGACATGATCTTTGCGGAAGCGCTCACGACGCTCGATGAGTATCGGCAGTTCGCAGCCGGGTTACGCGTGCCGGTACTCGCCAACATCACGGAATTCGGCCGCACGCCGCTATTCACGCTCGCCGAGCTCGGTGCCGCCGGCGTGCGCCTGGTGCTCTACCCGCTGTCGGCGTTTCGTGCCGCGGCCAAGGCGCAGGTCGCGGTGTATCAGGCGATCCGCAAGCACGGCACGCAGCAGAGCGTCGTGCCCAGCATGCAGACGCGCGACGAGCTGTACGACGTGCTCGGCTACCGTGCGTACGAGCGCAAGCTCGATGAGCTCTTTGGCAAGGGACAGTCATGAACGAAACCGAAACGACCGCGTTCAAGCCGAAGAAGTCGGTAGCGCTCTCGGGCGTCGTGGCCGGCAACACGGCGCTATCGAGCGTCGGACGCACCGGCAACGACCTGCACTATCGCGGCTACGACATCCTCGAGATCGCGACCGATAGTGAGTTCGAGGAGATCGCCTATCTCCTGATCCACGAGAAACTGCCGAACCGCGCCGAGCTCGCCGGCTACAAGGCGCGCCTGAAGTCGCTGCGGGGCCTCCCGGACGCGGTGCGCACCGTGCTCGAGGCGCTGCCCGCGACCTCACACCCGATGGACGTGCTGCGAAGCGCCGTCTCGGTGCTCGGCTGCGTGCTGCCGGAGCGGGCCGACCACGACGAGAGCGGCGCGCGCGATATCGCCGACCGCCTCATCGCCTCGCTCGGCTCGATGCTCACCTACTGGTATCACTTCACTCGCTCGGGGGTGCGCATCGCGACCGAGACCGACGACGACTCCATCGGCGGACACTTCCTGCACCTGCTGCACGGCAGCCCCCCGCCGGCCGAGTGGGTGCGCGCCATGCACACCTCGCTCGTCCTGTACGCCGAGCATGAGTTCAACGCCTCGACCTTCACCGCGCGTGTCATTGCGGGCACCGGCTCCGACCTGTACTCCTGCATCACCGGCGCGATCGGCGCGCTGCGCGGCCCGAAGCACGGCGGCGCCAACGAGGAGGCCTACGAGATCCAGGAGCGCTACGCGACTGCCGAGGCCGCCGAGGCCGACATCCGCGCGCGCGTCGGGCGCAAGGAAGTGATCATAGGTTTCGGCCACCCGGTGTACACCGTCGCCGATCCGCGCAACCAGGTGATCAAGGAAGTGGCGCGCCGGCTCGCCGCGCAGGCCGGCGAGCTGCCGAGGTTCGCGGTCGCCGAGCGCATCGAGTCAGTGATGCGCGACACCAAGAACCTGTTCGCCAACCTCGACTGGTTCTCGGCGGTCTCGTACCACATGATGGGCGTGCCGACCTCGATGTTCACGCCGCTGTTCGTGATCGCGCGCACGACCGGCTGGGCGGCGCATGTGATCGAGCAGCGCGCCGACGGCAAGATCATCCGGCCGACCGCCAACTACATCGGTCCCGAGAGCCTGAAGTTCGTGCCGCTGGATAAGCGCACCTGAGGGCCTATGTCCTCGCATGATGTGCGCTCCACCGAGCGGCCCGAGCCCGACGCGCTGCTCACGGCCATCGCGACTTACGCCAGGGATTTCGTGGTCTCGAGCGAGGCGGCCTACGAGACCGCGCGCTACTGCCTCATGGACACCCTCGCCTGCGGCCTGCAGGCGCTTCAGTATCCCGCCTGCCGCAAGCTCCTGGGTCCGGTGGTGCCCGGGGCGGTGATGGCCGGCGGCGCGCGCGTGCCCGGCACCTCCTACGAGCTCGATCCGGTGCAGGCGGCCTTCAACATCGGCGCGATGATCCGCTGGCTCGACTTCAACGACACATGGCTCGCCGCCGAGTGGGGCCACCCGTCCGACAATCTGGGCGGCATTCTCGCGGTGGCGGATTACCTGGCGCGCAAGGCCGTGATGACCGGTCAGGCCCCGCCCACGGTGCGCGCGGTACTGACCGCCATGATCAAGGCGCACGAGATCCAGGGGGTGCTGGCGCTCGAGAACAGCTTCAATCGCGTCGGGCTCGACCACGTGCTGCTGGTACGCATCGCATCCACCGCGGTGGTCGCCGCGATGCTCGGCGCGAGCCGCGATCAGGTGGTGAACGCGGTCTCCAACGCCTGGATCGACGGTGGGGCGCTGCGCACTTACCGGCACGCGCCCAACACCGGGTCGCGCAAGAGCTGGGCGGCGGGCGATGCCACCAGCCGCGCGGTGCGGCTCGCCCTCATCGCCCTCACCGGCGAGATGGGCTACCCGTCGGCGCTCTCCGCCCGCACCTGGGGCTTCAGCGACGTGCTCTTCAAGGGACGGCCGTTGACGCTGCCGCAGCCCTTCGGCAGCTACGTGATGGAGAACGTGCTGTTCAAGATCTCCTACCCGGCGGAGTTTCATGCGCAGACCGCGGTCGAGGCGGCCATGAAGCTGCACCCGCAGGTCGCCGCTCGGCTGGCGGACGTCGAGCGGATCGCCATAGAGACGCAGGAGCCGGGCGTGCGCATCATCGACAAGGTGGGTCCGCTCGCCAATCCCGCCGACCGCGACCACTGCATCCAGTACATGGTCGCGATCCCGCTGATCTTCGGGCGGCTGACGGCCGCCGATTACGAGGACGGCGTCGCCGCCGATCCGCGCATCGATGCGCTGCGCGAGCGTATGCAGGTGCGCGAGAACCAGCTGTTCACGCAGGAATACTACGCGGCCGACAAGCGCTACATCGGCAACGCACTGCAGATCTTCTTCCGCGACGGCAGCCACACCGCGCGCCTGCAGGTCGACTATCCGATCGGCCACCGCAAGCGACGCGCGGAAGGCATGCCGGTGCTGGTGAAGAAGTTCGAGGCTTCAGTCGATGCACATTACGATCCGAAGCAGGCGGCGCACATCAAGGGGCTGTTCGCCGACCGCCGCCGCCTGGAGGCGCTGCCGGTGAATGAGCTGCTGGCGGCGCTGGTGCGCAACAGCGGGCCGGCCAACTGAAGCCGGCCCGCGCCGCGCGCTGCTCAGCCCACCTGCACCGGCACGAACAGCTGCGTGTCACCGCGCTGGATCAGGAGCGCGATGTGACCCTTGGACTTCTGGATCGCCTCGCGCAGCTGCGCGGCGCTCGAGACCGGTGCGCCGTTGGCCGCGAGCACCACGTCTCCCGGCTCGATGCCGGCATCCGCCGCCGGGCCGCTCGACTGCTCGACCACGAGCCCGCCGTGCGTGTTGGCCTGGCGCTGCTCATCGCCGGTCAGCGGCCGCACCGCGAGGCCGAGCTTGCCGCCTTCCTCAGTCGCGGGTCCGTTGCTGGAAGCGGTGCGCTCGTCCGAGAGACTTCCCAGCTTCACGCTGACGTTGCGGGTGTCGTGGTTGCGCCAGACCTGCAGGTCGACGCTGGTGCCGGGCGCCAGCGTTGCGACCGCCACCGGCAGCTGGCTCCAGTCCGCGATGGTCTGGCCGTTGATTTTCAGGATCACGTCCCCGGGCTCGATGCCGGCGTGCGAGGCCGGACCGTTCTTCTCGACGCTCGACACCAGCGCCCCCTCGGGCTTCGGCAGGCCGAACGAGTCCGCGAGTCCCTGGCTGACGTCCTGTACGAGTACGCCGAGCCTGCCGTGGCTCACGTGCCCCGTGGCCTCGAGCTGGTTGCCCACCTGCATGGCGACGTCGATCGGGATGGAGAATGACACGCCCTGGTAGCCGCCGCTGCGGCTGTAGATCTGCGAATTGATGCCGATGACCTCACCGCTCATGTTGAAGAGCGGGCCGCCCGAGTTGCCGGGGTTGATCGGCACGTCGGTCTGGATGAAGGGCACGTAGCCGTCGCCGGGGAGCGTGCGCCCCTTGGCGCTGACGATGCCGGCGGTGGCGCTGTTCTCGAAGCCGAACGGCGCGCCGATCGCCAGCACCCATTCGCCGACCTTGAGACCATGCGAGTCGCCGAGTTTGACCGTCGGCAGATCGTGCGCGTTGATCTTGATCACCGCGATGTCGGACTTGGGATCGGTGCCGAGGACCTTGGCGGTGAACTCGCGCCGGTCGGTCAGCCGCACGGTCACTTCACTCGCGCCGCTCACCACGTGCGCGTTAGTCATGATCACGCCGTCGGCCCGGATGATGAAGCCTGAGCCCTCGCCGTGCATCGGCTCGGGCCGGGGCGTCTGGAAGCCGAAGCCGCGGAAGAACGGCGCGAACGGGCTGCCAAACGGGTTTTCGTTGCCGTTGCCGCCGTTGTCGCCGTTATCACCGTTGTCGCCATTTTGATCGCCCTGGTTCAAGGACGCCGGGACCTTGCTGGTGACAGTGATGTTGACCACCGCGGGCCCGTACTTCTGCACCATGGCGCTGAAGTCCGGCAGCGTCATGGTGGGTACGGGGGCACCGGCCGCAGCGGTTGCGGTCGCGGCGAGGGTCGGCGCCGCGGCGCGCGCGGAGCCGGCGAGGTAAAGCCCCCCGAAGGGCAGCGCGATGATGGCGGCGCCGAGGGCGGCGGCGTTGAGCGGTTTGCGGACGAATGTGGCGAAACTCATTGAGTGCTCCTGGGAGTTCTACCAGCGCACCTTAGGCAGGCAGGCTTATGCCAGCCTTAAGGCTGGCAATGAGCCGCTGAAACTGAGCCGTTTCTGGGGCCTAGTCGGCGGAGAACCGCGTGTAGGGACGCGGCTCGGTGCCGAGCGAGGGCGTGAGATGGCTGAAGTACTGCGCGATCGCCTCGATGTCCTCGTCCGAGAGGTTGGTGGCGAAGCCCTTCATGATCGGGTTCTTGCGCCCGCCGCGCTTGTACTCATCGAGCGCCCGCACCAGGTAATCCTCGTGCTGCCCGGCGAGTGAGGGATACATCGGCGCAATCGCCACGCCGTCCTGGCCGTGGCACGAGATGCACAGCCCCGCCGCCTTCGGCAGGGTCCCTTCGGGCTTGCCGGTCGCCTTGAGCGGCGTGCCGGCGAAATACGCCGCGATGTCGGCCATGTCCTGGTCGGAGAGCTCCTCGGCCTGAGCGTGCATCGTGATGAACGAGCGGTCGCCGTCGCGATACTCGTGCAGCGCGGCCTCCAGGTAGTCGGGGCTCTGTCCAAGCAGCTCCGGAACGCTGTAATTGGGATAGGCGTTCTTGTACCCGCTGATACCGTGACAGCCGATGCAGGTATAGGAGATGGCCTTGCCGCGCACCGGGTCGCCTTTGAGCGGACCGGAGGGAGCTGCCGCCGCGGGCGGCGCCGCTGGCGCCTGCGCGAGCGCCGGGGTGCCGGCGGCAAACAGGGCAACCGTCCCACTCAGCAGCAGTGCGCAAGCCTGCACGCGCCCCGTCATGCGCCTCATCCCCGTGTCAGGAAAACGGCTCGGAATCTTACGGACTCGCCCGGCCAAATGCCACAATCGCCCTCCGCATGATCGGACTTCTCCAGCGCGTCAGCAGCGCGCAGGTGCGCGTCGACGGCGCGATCGTCGGCGCCATCGGCCGCGGAATTCTCGTCTTCATCGCCGTCACGCACGGCGACACGCTTGGTTCGGCCGAGCGGCTCCTCGAGCGGCTCCTGTCCTATCGCGTCTTTGCGGACGCAGACGGCCGCATGAACCTCTCTACGCGTACCGTCGGCGGCGGACTGCTCCTGGTGCCGCAGTTCACGCTCGCGGCGGACACCACCAAGGGCACGCGCGCCGGCTTCAGCAAGGCGGCACCGCCCGATGCCGCACGCAGTCTTTTCAGCCACCTGGTTAGCGCCGCTCAGCGCTCGTATGCCCATGTTTCCGCAGGTGTATTTGGCGCCACCATGCACGTGTCGCTCGTCAATGACGGACCGGTGACGTTCTGGCTCGAGACGGTCTGAGGCCCCCTGCGTGACGCGATCGCGACTTTGCGCGAACTTCTGCGATCCGGGCGGCTCATTTGACCTATGATCCCAAGCTGTTTTTCCGCACAGGCGGAATCTCTAGTGGAGTGGTGACGTATGGGTATCGGAATGCGCGAGCTGGTGATCATCCTGCTCGTCGTGCTCGTCGTATTCGGGGCCAAGAAACTGCGCACGGTCGGTTCGGACCTGGGGCACGCGGTCCGCGGGTTCAAGAAGGCAATGAGCGAAGGCGAGGACGAGCAGAACGCCCCGCCGAAGCAGCTCCGCTCCGAAGGAACCGACGCCGAGTTCTCCGAGGTCGCGAAGAAGAGCGACGCGGCTTCCAAGAGCGACACGACTTCCAAGAGCGAACGGAGCGCGTGATCTGTTCGAAGGCCGGTTCTTTGAGGTCCTGATCGTCTTCGTCCTGGCACTGATCGTGCTGGGACCGGAGAAGCTGCCACGCGTCGTCGCGGAGCTGGGCCGCTGGGTCGGGCGGGCGCGCGCCATGGCGCGTCAGTTCCGCGAGCAGCTCGAGGAAGAAGTCGAGCTCGAGGCGGCGCGCAAGGCGCAGGCGGGGCGACCGACGCACTCCGACCCGCCCATCGCGGGCGCGCCGCCGGCGGGCGCCGATGCCACGGCCGCGGCGGCGCATCCCCCGGAACCGCCCACGCCGAACTACCCGCACGCCCAACCGGCTGACGCCACCGGCGCCAACGATGAGCAAAGAACCTGAGCAGCTCGCCGAAGGCACCCTGATCTCGCACCTGCTCGAGCTGCGCGAACGGCTGCTGCGCTCGGTGGTGGCGGTAGGTCTGGCCTTCGTGCCCTGCATGTACTACTCGAACGACATCTTCAGCTTCGTCTCGCAGCCGATGCTCGCCAAGCTGCCGCAGGGGAGCAACCTCATCGCCACCGGCGTCATGTCGCCGTTCACGACGCCCTTCAAACTGTCGCTGTTCGTGGCGCTGTTCGCCGCCATGCCGTACGTCCTCTATCAGCTGTGGGCGTTCGTCGCCCCGGGCCTGTACCGCGGCGAGCGGCGCTTCGCCGTGCCGCTGCTGATCTCCTCGATCGTGTTGTTCTATGCCGGCATCGCCTTCGCCTACTACTTCGTCTTCCCGGTGCTGTTCCAGTTCTTCGCCAGCACCACGCCCAAGGGCGTAGCGATGATGACCGACATCAATAACTACCTCGACTTCGTCCTCACCATGTTCTTCTGCTTCGGGCTCGCGTTCGAGGTGCCGGTCGCGGTGGTGCTGCTGGTCGTCATGGGGTTGGTGCGGATCGAGAAATTGCAGCGCAACCGCGGTTACGTGCTGATCGGCATCTTCATACTGGCGGCGCTGCTGACACCCCCGGATGCCCTGTCGCAGTGCTCGCTCGCCGTGCCGATGTACCTGCTGTACGAAGGCGGCATCCTCATGGCGCGCATCCTCTCGCGCACGCGCAGCGCCGAATCGCAGCAGAAAGTCGGCGAGGGCTGAGGTCGCGCGCGCGGTTTGCGCCTGCGCCCGCTCAAGGTTCAGACTCGCGCATCGCGCGCCCCAAGCTCCCCACGAGAGATCCGACATGAGCCAGCTCGCCGACGCCACGCCTGCGCCCGCCGCCGGCGCGACGCTCTTCGGCCAGCCGCGCGGGCTCGCGACGCTGTTCCTCACCGAGATGTGGGAACGCTTCACCTACTACGGCATCCAGGCGGTGCTGATCCTGTTCATGGTGGCGGCGGCAACGGGCGGCGGACTCGGGCTCGACGACCGCACGTCGAGCTCGATCTACGGCCTGTACCTCGGCAGCACCTACCTGCTGGGACTGCTGGGCGGCTGGATCGCCGACCGCCTGCTCGGCGCTCAGCGCGCGGTCGTGAGCGGCGGGATCTTCATCACGGCCGGCAACCTGCTGCTCGCCTTCGGCAGCACCGCGCTGTTCTTCGTGGGACTCCTGGTGGTCGCGCTCGGGATCGGGCTACTCAAGCCCAACGTGAGCGCGCTGGTCGCCGCGCTCTACCCGGAAGGCGGCTCGCGCCGCGACGCCGGCTTTTCCATCTTCTACATGGGTATCAATACCGGCGCGTTCCTCGGCTCGCTGATCGTGCCGCTGATCGCCGCGGTATTCGGCTGGCGCGCGGGCTTCACGCTGTCGGCACTCGGCATGGCGCTCGGCGTCGCGCAGTTCCTGTGGACGCGGCACTATCTGGGAGAGGCCGGACGAGCGGTCGCGCCCGGGAACCGCGGCTCCTGGACCCCGGTCGTGGTGCTGGCCGCGCTGGTCGTCGCGGTTGTGCTGCTCGCCGTGAGCGGCGTGCTGCACATCAACGCGGCGCTGGTAGCCTCGTCCGCCTCGTGGGCGTACGCGCTGCTCGCCGTCGGGTACTTCGTGTATCTGCTCTTCTTCGCCGGACTCAAAGGCAGCGAGCGCCGGCGGGCGCTCGTCATGGTGGCGCTGTTCGCCGCCTCGGTCACCTTCTGGGCCGGCTACCAGCAGCAGGGCGCCTCCTTCAATCTCTTCGCGCAGCGCTACACCGACCTGCACATCCTCGGATGGAACATGCCGGCGGGCGTGTTGCAGGCGGTGAATCCGCTGTTCGTCATCACGCTCGCTGGCGCGTTCGCCGCGCTGTGGCTGGCGCTCGGCCGGCGCGGCCGCGATCTCACCGCGGGCGCCAAATTCAGCCTGGCACTGATGCTTCTCGGAGCGGGTTTCCTCGTCATGTACTTCGCGGCGCGGCACGTGCTCGCCGGCGAGCTGGTGCTGCCCACGTGGCTCGTGTGCACCTACTTCCTGCACACCTGCGGTGAGCTGTGCCTGTCGCCGGTGGGCCTGTCGTACATGAGCAAGCTCGTCCCGCCGCGCTTCGTCGGTCAGGCCATGGGGATGTGGTTCCTGTCGCTCGCGCTCGGCGGCAACCTCGCCGGACAGCTCTCGGGGACCTACGACTCGAGCCACCTCGAGTCGCTCCCGGGTCTGTTCCTCAGCATCTTCTGGTACGGGCTGATCGCCGGCGTCGTCATGCTGCTGCTGACGCCGGTGTTGAAGCGCCTGATGGCCGGAGTGAAGTAGCGATGCGATCGATTGCCTGCTCGGCGTGCGGCGTACTCGGGCTGCTGGCTCTCGCGGGCTGCGAGCCTCGGGGCGCCGGGGCGCCGGCGGGCGGCAGCGCCGCGACAACCGGCAGCGCGCCCGCCGAAGGCGCGGCCAGTGAGACCGCCGATGAGTTCGTCGCGCGCGTCAACCGCGAGCTGACCGTGCTCGCCCAGGAGGCGCAGGCGGCAGGCTTCACCCAGGACACCTACATCACCCCCGATACGGAGCTGCTCAACGCCCGCGCCACCGAGCGCTACCTCGCTTACCTGAGCCGTGCAGTCGCAGAAGCGCAGCGTTACGACGGGCAGCCGCTCGAGCCCGCGACAGCGCGTGCGCTCATGAAGCTGCGCCTGAACGTCGCCGCCCCCGCGCCCGATGATCCCGAGAAGCGCGCCCGCATGACGCAGCTCGAGGCGCGCATGCAGAGCATGTATGGCGAGGGCAAGTACTGCCCGCGGGGACCTAAGTCCTGCGAGACCCTCGACCAGCTGCAGGAGATCATGGCCACGAGCCGCGACTACGCGCAGCTGCTCGATGCCTGGAAGGGCTGGCACGGCATCGGCGCCGGGATGCGCGACGACTACACCGAGTTCGTGGCGCTCGCGAACGAGGGCGCGCGCGGGCTCGGCTTCGCGGACCTCGGCGTCATGTGGCGCTCGGGTTACGACATGCCGCCGCAGGCCTTCGAGGAACTGTCCGGGCGGCTGTGGCAACAGGTGAAGCCGCTGTACGCGAGTCTGCAGTGCTACGCGCGCGCGCGGCTCGCGCAGCGCTACGGCGCCGACAAGGTGCCGCCGGGCAAGCCGATCCCGGCGCACCTGCTTGGCAACATGTGGGCGCAGCAGTGGACGCAGATCTATCCGGACATCCTCCGGCCCTACCCGCGAGCCGGCGTCGCTACGGCGGACGCGCGCCTGAAGAGCGAGCGGTGGGACGCGGTGCGACTGACGCGCTCGGCGGAAAGCTTCTACACCTCGCTGGGATTCGCGCCGCTCCCCGCGAGCTTCTGGCAGCACTCCATGCTGACGCGGCCGCGCGACCGGGAAGTGGTGTGCCACGCCAGCGCCTGGGACATGACGTTCCCCGGCGACGTGCGCGTCAAGGCGTGCCTCGAGCCCACCGAGCACGACCTCTACACCATCTACCATGAGCTCGGACACGTCTATTACTACCTGAGCTATGCGCAGCAGCCGTACCTGTTCCGCGACGGCGCCAACGACGGCTTTCACGAGGCGATCGGCGACACCGTCAACCTGTCGGTGACGCCGGAGTACCTGGCGAGCATCAGGCTGATTCCGCCGGCGGCGCCGGGCCACGAGGCGCTCATCAACCAGCAGATGCTCATCAACCAACAGATGAAGATGGCACTGGAGAAGATCGCCTTCCTGCCGTTCGGTCGGGTGATCGACGAGTGGCGCTGGAAAGTCTTCTCCGGCGAAGTCACCGCCGCGAACTACAACAGCGCCTGGTGGGAGCTGCGCCGGCGCTACTCTGGGGTAGCCCCTCCGGTGCCGCGCACCGAGGCGGACTTCGATCCTGGCGCCAAGTACCACGTCCCTTCCAACACGCCTTACACGCGCTATTTCCTCTCCTACATCCTGCAGTTCCAGTTCCACAAGGCGCTGTGCGCGGCCGCCGGCAGCCGCGTCCCGCTCTACGAGTGCTCTATCTATGGGAGCCGTGAAGCCGGCCGGCGCCTCGCGGCGATGCTGAGTCTCGGCGCGTCCGAGCCCTGGCAGGACGCGCTCGAGAAGCTCACCGGCTCGCGCGATATCGACGCCGGGGCGATCGTCGAGTACTTCCAGCCGCTCATGCAGTGGCTCGAGGAGCAGAACAAGGGGCAGCAGTGCGGCTGGCAGGGTGATGGGGCGTATGAACGCGCCGCGCCCGGCGGTCGATGACGGTCGCACGCTCGCTGTGGCCTGCCGGAGAATAAGGTCGACAGCTGGCCAACGGCCGCGAGGCGCGGTTGAGCGTCCATACGCAGTAAGGAGCGATGCAACCGCCGTGCCACCCCGGAGATGGCAGCCGCGGGCGCCGTAGGGCTGTCAGGGCCGCCCGTGGCAGGGGCTAGGGACGAGTTGCGTGATCACTTTCCGGGCATCGGAGGGTGCGGCTGCACCCCCGGTGTGCGTAAGCCGCGCAACGGCCGCTATTCCGCGACCCGCACCTCGGTTACGAAGTACTCGGTGTCGCCGAAGCAGGAGCTCGGGATCCAGCGGTGCTGCTCGTAGTGCAGCGCGACGCGCTTGCCGATATCGGCGTTGAGCTTCGCGGCGATCGTATCGCTCGACACCGTGAAGGCGAACTTCTCCGCCAGCGTTCCCGGCATGGTGACCATCGCCATCTCGCCTTCCCAGGTCTTGCAAAGCCAGCCCTTCTTGGCGAACTTCTGCACGTAACCCGCCCGCTCGCCTTCCGAGTAGCTCCAGTGCAGCGTGACCCAGGTGAACCCGGCGAACGCGAGCACCGCCAGCACGATGATCCCGAACAAGACCTTGCCCATGAGCCGCTGCTCCCCTGCGCGCTGTACGCAACCCGCTGCGCCGCCCGCGCAGCATAGCGCAGCGCCATCCCGACGCCGTACCCGCCGCCGTGGCAAGATGCCGCACTCATGGACCCGCAGCCTCTGGCCGGCCGCACGGTCGCCGTGCCCGAAACGCGCGAGCTCGAGGTGTTCGCCGCGATGCTCGAGCGGCGCGGGGCGCGCGTGCTGCGCTGCCCTCTGGTCGCGATCCGCGACGCGCCCGACCCCGCTCCGGTGCTCGACTTCAGCGCGCGCCTGGCGCGCGGTGAGCTCGACGATCTCGTCCTCACCACCGGCGAGGGGCTGCGGCGCATCCTCGCGTGCATCGAGCGTCATGAGCCGCAGTCGAAGGACGCCTTCCTCGCCGCGCTGGCGCGGGTACGGCGCATCACGCGGGGACCGAAGCCGGCCCGCGCGCTGCGCGAGCTCGGACTCAAGCCCGATATCGCGGTCTCCCCGCCCACGACCGCGGGCATCATCGCAAGTCTCGCCGGCGAGAGGCTCGCCGGGCGCCGCGTCGGCGTGCAGCTTTACGGCACCGAGCCCAACCGGCCGCTGATGGAGTTCCTCGAGCGCGCGGGCGCGAGCGGGCACACGGTCGCGCCCTACGTGTACGCCGACGGCGCCGACGATGCGGCCGTCCTGGCGCTCATCGCGCGCCTGGGCGCTGGCGAAGTGGACGCCATCGCCTTCACGAGCACGCCGCAGGTGGAGCGGCTGTTCGCCGTCGCCCCGCCGGCGGAAGTCACCGCCGGGCTCGCGCAAACACTGGTCGCCGCCGTAGGGCCGGTGGTGGCCGCGACTCTCGCACGCCACGGCATCGAGTCGTGCCTCATGCCCGCCGAATCGTTCTTTCTCAAGCCGCTCACCACGCTGCTCGAGGACGCGCTCGGCGCGCGCGGCTGACGCACCGTCGTCGCAGCTGAAGCGCCGTATATAACACCAACAACCGGGGGTCGAGCCCATGAACAGCGAATCGAGCGCCGAGCTGACGCTCCGCGGCATGAAAACGCAACCGCGCATCGAGCTGACGTTGCGGGGACTGGTCCTGGGCGTGGTGCTCACCGTGATTTTCACCGCCGCCAACGTCTACTTCGGGCTCAAGGCCGGGCTCACTTTCTCTACCTCCATCCCGGCGGTGGTGATATCCATGGCGATGCTGCGCTGGCTCGGCAACACCAGCGCCCAGGAGAACAACATCGTGCAGACGGTGGCCTCCACCGCCGGCACACTCTCCTCGATCATCTTCGTGCTGCCCGGCTTCATCATGATCGGGTGGTGGAACGGTTTTCCCTATTGGCAGTCGGTCGCGATCTGCGCCATCGGCGGCATCCTCGGGGTGATGTATTCCATCCCGCTGCGCCGCGCGCTGGTGACGGAGTCGGATCTGCCCTATCCCGAGGGGACCGCCTGCGCCCAGGTCATCAAGGTCGGTTCGGGCGACGTGACCGACAAGGATGCGGTGGAAGCCACCGACAAGGGCTTGAAAGCCGTGCTACTGGGCTCGCTGGTCTCCGCGCTGTTCCTGGTGCTGGTACAGACGCGGCTGTTCCTGGGGGACGTGGCCCACAGCTTCCGCTTAGGTGCCGACCCGCGGGCGCCGGCCACGGGCTTCGATTTTCAGCTGTCGCTCGCGCTGTTCGGCATCGGCCATCTGGTCGGTATCTGCGTGGGCGTCGCCATGTTCGTGGGCGCCCTCATCGGCTGGGGTTGGGGAGTGCCGCACTTCAGTGCGTTGCACGCGGCCGCGGGCGATGCGGAAGTGGTGGCGCACAATGCCTGGAGCCACTATGTACGTTACGTGGGAGCCGGCGCCATCGCCGTGTCCGCCATCTGGACGCTCAGTAGACTCGTGAAGCCGGTGATCGGGGGTCTCAAAGGCGCCATGGCTTCGTCCCGGGCGCGCAAGGCCGGCAAAGGCGACACCCTGGCGCGCACCGAGCACGACATTCCCGTGGATCAGGTGGGCCTCGTGTCGTTGCTGTGCATCCTGCCCATCTGCTGGCTGCTGTGGAACTTCGCGACCAGCGCGGGCCTGGGCGAGCACGCGCTGCTGCTCACCGTCGGCGGCATCGTCATCGTGGTGGTGCTGGGGTTCCTGGTGTCCACGGTGTGCGGCTATATGGCGGGGCTGATCGGCGCCTCCAACAGCCCGCTCTCCGGCATCGGCATTCTGGTGGTGGCCACCACGGCGCTGTTCCTGGTGGTGACTGTTAAATCCTCGCTCCCACCGGAGATGGGCAAGGCGCTCGTGGCGTACGCGCTGTTCGTGACGGCGGTGGTATTCAACGTGGCGGCCATCGCCAACAACAACCTGCAGGATCTCAAGACCGGCCAGCTGGTGGAATCCACGCCCTCCAAACAGCAGTGGGCGCTCGTGATCGGCGTAGTCGCGAGTGCGCTGGTGATCCCGCCGGTGCTCGATCTCGTCAACAAGGCTTACGGTTTTGCGGGCGCTCCCGGCGCGACTGCCCACGCCCTGCCCGCGCCCCAGGCGGGCCTCATCTCCGCCCTCGCCCAGGCGGTGATCCAGAACGACCCGGAGAAGTGGCAATTGATGGGTTGGGGCGCCCTCATCGGGGCTGCCATCATCGCCGTCGACTGGCTGCTCTCGAAAACCACGCGCTCGCTGCGCCTGCCGCCGCTGGCGGTGGGCTTGGGTATCTACCTTCCCACCTCCGCGACGCTGATGGTCACGGTGGGCGCAGTGGTCGGCTGGTGGTTTGACCGGCGCGCCGACCGGAGTGCCAGACCGAGCTCCATGAAGCAGCTGGGTGTGCTGCTCGCTTCCGGTCTGATCGTGGGCGAGAGTGTGCTGGCCGTGGTGTTCACGGCGCTGGTGGCTTTCACCAACAACCAGTTCCCGATCGGCGTGGTGGGCGACTCGTTTACCACCGCTTCGGAGTGGCTCGGCGGCCTCGGCTTCGTGCTCGTGATCTACGCGCTCTACCGCCGCGTGGGCCGATCGCTCGCGGCCTGAAGGGCTGGCGCGCTCAGCGCCGTGAGTAACGCTCGAAGCCGCGATGACCGATGAGCGAGGTGCCGATCCAGCCCGTGATCCACACGATGATCCAGGTGAGAAGCGCCGCCGTGAAATGGTGCAGGTGAAAGCCGGGCAGCATCCACGCGACCAGCGCCACCATGGCGGCGTTGAGGACCAGGAGGAACAGCCCGAGCGTGATGATCGTCAGCGGCAACGTCAGGATGAAAAGGATCGGTCGAACGATCGCATTCACGACGCCGAGGAGGACGGCCGCGAGCACCAGCGTCGTGGGACTGTCGATGCGCACTCCCGGCACCCACACGGTCGCAATCCACAAGCCGATGGCGGTGATCGCGGCACGCAACAGAAATCCGGTCATGGCCTGCTTCCGGTGCCGGGCCCGGCTTCGAGGATGATCTTCAGCCGGTTGAGCGCCTGCAGCCAGCCGGTGCGCAGCCGCAGGTACTGGGCCTCCCACGCGGGAGTGGCCGGGATCCCTGACCCCAGCAGCCGCACGATGGTGCCGTCCGGCACCG
>Ga0070761_10000691_pt1 | contig 21669 bp, 16 predicted proteins | sample HubBroMetageREF1_FD_66724 | JGI IMG/M metagenome (GOLD analysis project Ga0070761, IMG submission 66724) | Reference soil microbial communities from the Hubbard Brook experimental Forest, New Hampshire, USA - Hubbard Brook CCASE Soil... | ecosystem: Environmental > Terrestrial > Soil >... | reverse complement strand
AGCATGAGCCAGCCCTGGACCCGCGTGCTTCCGTTCTGCCAATTAATATTCTGCATTGCGTCCCAGGTGGGCTGGACGCCGCCGTTGACGTGGGTGATCTGCTTCCAGTCGCCAATGGGTCCAGCCCAGACCTCTGGCGGAGTACGTGCGGATTGACGTACGACCGCAGTCACACTTCCATTGCGGGAGAAGGATCCGCCAGGTACCCATGCGTCCGAGACGACGCCGGTCAGTTCTTCGCCCGTCCACAATGTCTGTGTATCGCCTCCGGTGACGCTGACGCTGCCGAAGCCGGAATTGCCATCGACGTTTGCGCTGAAGAGGATGCGCTCGGGAGATGCCCACGCGAGGGAAGATGGGGACGCCTTGAGATTCGGAGTGACATTCCGTGCCGGGCCGCCGCTGATGCCGCCGTTAATTGGAACGTCAATTGGAACGACAACGATATCGCCTCCGGCGAGGCCTGCATCGCTCATCAGTCCTTCGATGATGGCGACATTCTTGCCGTCAGGTGAGACGTGCGGATCTTCCATCTGCCACTTGGGCGCGTAGATCTCGCGCATCTCGCCGGTTTGTGAGTTGATGCGATAGAGCCGCGCCACCCACCAGTTGGCGTCGCCGGAGCCGTGCGCCGCCGTCGCCACCCACGCCACACCGTCGGGAGTCCAGTCATATTCGTAGATATAGACGTCGACCGGCGTCACCTGCTCCAGCTTGTTCGTGCTCAAGTTAATAGTAGCGAGGCGCTCTTCGTAGATTTGTTCGTCGATGACTCCTGCCAGCGGAATCATCGGCTGCAGCGGGCCAGCCACGCGCGGGAGCCCTGCAATAAAAAGGATCGCCAGGCGTGTTCCGTCGGGAGAGAAACGAGGCGTCTGGACGAAGCCTTTCAATTCCGCCCGCTTTGCCGGAATACCACCGTCGACGGCCACGGTCCAGACTTGAGCGATGGGAATGTCATCCGGCAAGTCAGCGAGAAAAGCGAGCTGTTTGCTATCCGCCGACCATGTGACCTCGCGCAGCGGAAGTTTGTCTTTTAGGGAGATAGCGCGAAGAGAACCTCCGCTAACCGGGGTCACCGTGAGCAGTCCATCGACTATGTAGGCAACCTGAGTTCCATCGGGAGAAATCGCAACCTGGTTGATCTTTTTCGCGTGCGGCATGGATGCAAGCACGGCCGCGGCGCGGGAGCGCGCAGAATGCTGAGGTTGGGCCGCAAGCGGGACAGAGACGGATACGACGGCGCAAAGCAGCGCAGCAAAATGCAGGTGAGACTTGGCCCCTGATTTCATGGTCGCTGAGTATACCCGATTTAAAACCATTCCGGTTGCGTCGAAACTCGTGTATAAAATGGTGACTCCATGCCTGAACTCAAAGTATTGCTCTCACGCGAAGCTATTGCCAAGCGGGTCGCCGAGATGGGTGAAGAGATTGCGCGCGATTTTCGCGGTCAAGCGATCATCTTCGTCGGCGTTCTCAAAGGCGCGGCCATTTTCTTGAGCGATCTTGCGCGTCAGGTTCCGCTCGACGCCACCTTCGACTTCATCGGCGTTTCCAGTTACGGCAACCGGCCCATAGCCAAAGAAGACCCGGCGGGCCACGCGGCGTGGGACTCGCTGGGCGAGGTCCGTTTGACCAAGGATATGGATCAGTCGCTGGCCGACCGAAATGTGATTCTGGTCGAGGACATTCTCGACACGGGGCTGACGCTGAACTACATTTCGAAGCTGGTGCGGGCCCATCAGCCAAGATCGCTGCGCATTGCGGCGTTGCTCGACAAGCCTTCACGCCGCAAGCAGCCGATTGAGGCGCAATATATCGGCTTCACCATTCCCGATGCCTACGTGGTCGGCTACGGTCTGGACTATGCGGAACGTTACCGCAATCTTCCGGATATCTGCGTGTTGGAAAATTTGTAGGGCTAATTTGTAATTTGTAATTTTCCAAGCTCCTGTCTCCTTTTTTACCAATTACAAATTACCGATTGCAAATTTATCGGCTGCTAGAATGAAGCTTGTGAAAACGACCGCCTCGCCAACTTTGCGCGCTTCCGGGGTGGAACCCCTCCTGCTCGAAGTGGCTGACGTGGTGAACACCACGCTCGACCTGGAAACCACGCTGCGGCGTGTGGCCGAACTGGTGCGCAAAGTCATCGACTACGAGATTTTTGCCATCCTGCTACTCAATGAACAGCTTCAAGAACTGTACGTACGCTTCCACGTGGGGTATCCGCAGGCCGTCGCCGACCGCTTGCGCGTGAAAGTGGGCCAGGGTGTTACCGGGCGCGCCGCCGAAACTCGCCAAGCCGTGCTGGTCGCCGATGCCACGCAGGAAGATTTTTACATTGAGGCCCTGCCGAACGTTCACTCGGAATTGGCCGTCCCGCTGATCGTCAAGAACCGGCTGATTGGCGTGATCGACCTGGAGGCGCGCGAAAAAGGTTACTTCACCGAAGAGCACAAACGCCTGCTGACGCTGATTGGGTCGCGCATGGCGGTGGGAATCGAGAACGCGCGGCTGCACACGCGCATAACCCGCCAGGCCCGCACGCTGCTCCTGCTGAACGAGATTGCGCGCGAACTCACGTCCATTCTCAACCTGGATGAACTGCTCAAGCGCGTCGCCGAGTTGCTCAACCGGCTGATCGAATATCAGATGTTCAGCATTCTTCTGGTGGACCAGACGGGGGAAAAACTGCAGCATCGATTCTCGCAGCGCTTCGAAGAAAGACTGCATTTGAAGCACGACATTCCGCTGGGCCGCGGCGTCGTCGGCTACGCGGCGCAGGCCAAGGAAGCGGTCCTGGTGCCGGACGTCTCCAAGAGTGAGCGTTACATCGCAACCAACCCGGAGACGCGTTCGGAGCTGGCGGTTCCGCTGATCTACCAGGAGAAAGTAATCGGTGTGCTCGACCTGGAACACACGCGCCGCAACTATTTCACTGAAGATCACAAGCGCACCCTGACCACGCTCGCGGCGCAGCTAGCCATCGCCATTGAAAACGCGCGCCTGTACGAAGAGATTGCCCGGCAAGAGCAGCGACTGGAGCGCGATCTGGCCCTGGCGCGCGAACTCCAATTTCGTTTGCTGCCGCATGCGCTGCCGAAAATGAAGCATCTCGACGTCGAGGCCAAGTTTGTTCCCGCCCGCGCCATCGGCGGCGATCTCTACGACTTCGTACCGTATTCGTTGTCGCGCCTCGGCATCGCGATTGGAGACGTGAGCGGCAAAGGCGCGCCGGCCGCCATTTATGCCGCGCTGGTCAGCGGCATTCTGCGTTCCCATGCGCCGATTGAGCCCGGCCCGGCGGAGATGCTTTCCGCCGTGAACCTGTCGCTGGCGGAACGCAGAATTGCCGCGCAGTTTGTCTCGATCATCTACGCGGTGTGGGATGACGAGAAGCGAACTCTGCTGGTGGCGAATTCCGGCTTGCCGCGTCCCATCTATTATCATGATGGCAAACTTGAATTCATCGAAGCGACCGGCCTGCCGCTGGGATTGTTCGACGAAGCCGATTACGACGAATTCAGTTTCAAGGCCAAGCCCGGCGATCTGTTTGTGTTCTACAGCGACGGCATTCTCGACGCGCGCAACCGGCACGGTCACTCGTTTGGGCCAGAGCGTGTGGCGGCGATCGTAGCCGGCTGTGCCACTAAGTCGGCGGACTGCGTAGTGAACGAAATCTTCAAGGCTGTGACCGAACACGCGGCGGGCGTGGATACATTTGACGATCAGACGGTGGTCGCGATCAAAGTGAAAGCCGGTTCGGGCAAACGGAAGTGAAGCGCGCGCGCGCATCGCAGGCGTTACGTCCTCCGGCCTTTGAGTATCATCGCGCGACTTCGGGAGCGCGTGGCGCGGCCCTACACTGCGACGACCTCTACTGCGAGGCTGTGACGCTGCAAGACCTTGCTGAGCGCCACGGAACTCCGCTGTACGTCTATTCGGCGGCGATGGTTCGTGCGCGCTTGAATGCCTTCGCTCATGCTTTTCAGTCTGCTCCGCACACGCTGTGCTATTCCGTCAAAGCCAATTCGACGCTCGGGATTTTGCGGCTGGTGGCTGGCGAAGGAGCCGGCTTCGATGTGGTTTCTGGCGGAGAATTGCAGCGAGTTCTGCGCGTGAAGCGGAAGGCCGCTGGCAAGGTGGTGTTCTCAGGCGTAGGTAAGACCGCCGCGGAGATGGAACTCGCCCTGCGCTCGGGGATATTGCTGTTCAATGTTGAAAGCGCTTCGGAATTGAACTTGCTCTCGGCAACCGCGGCCCGATTGAAGAAACGAGCGGCGGTCGCGATGCGAGTCAATCCGGATGTTTCAGCGAAAACTCATCCCTATATTTCGACTGGACTGCATCAACACAAATTCGGGGTGCCGATTCCCGAGGCGCTGGCGCTCTATGCGCAGACCGCGAAGCAGCCGTATCTGAAAGTAGCCGGAGTAAGTGTTCATATCGGATCGCAGATCACCGACGTCGGCACATTTCAGGAAGCGCTAGAGCGCGTGGCCGATCTGGTTCGCGCATTGCGCCAGCAGGGCCACGACATTTGCTATATCGACGCAGGCGGGGGCTTGGGAATTTCTTACAAGGAAGCGCCGCAGAGTTTCGAGAAACAGATTGCGGCGTACGCAAGAGCAGTCCTAGGGCCGTTGCGCGGGTTGAATCTGCATTTGCTGCTCGAGCCAGGGCGTTCCATCGTGGGACCGGCGGGCGTATTGCTCACGCGCGTCCTCTACCGCAAAACGAATAATCGCAAGCGATTTCTGATTGTCGATGCGGCGATGAACGATCTGCTGCGTCCTTCGCTTTACGGCGCGTATCACGACATTGTTCCGGTGAGCTGCAGGTCGCGCGCAACTGAGGTCACCGATGTGGTCGGTCCTATCTGCGAGACGGGCGACTTTCTTGCGCGCGACAGAAAGCTTCCACTGATCAGCGAAGGCGACCTGCTGGCTATTCTCGACGTCGGCGCATACGGTGCGGTCCTGGGATCGAACTACAACACCCGCGGCCGGGCGGCGGAAGTGCTGGTGGATGGTGGAAAGGCGAGAGTGATCCGGCGACGGGAAAGCCTGCAGGATTTGTTGAGAACGGAGTCTCGACTTTCGTAACTGGCCGTTTGCCGCGTTTCGCTTCAAGATAGGAGTGGATTTGTGTGGAGGCGGATTTGACGCAATTGCTCTTATCTAAGATAAGTCCCTCATTCTTGTCCGCAAAACCTATCTTCGCGTGCCTGGCGTTGATGTGCATGTCCACGGTAGCGGTTTCTGCTCAGAACGATCCGACGCCTACTGTTGTTTTTCTACCCAATCAAATGGTCCGAATCGCCAACCTTCCGTCGCTGACGGCCCCGTCTTCGAAGACGGCGGCAGTGCTTGCAACTACGCTGGAGACAATACTCGACGACAAGGACTTATGCTGCGGGAAAGATTCTGGCTTGGAAGACGCCGTGCTGTCATCTCCATCCTTGAAGGAACTGAGTGCCAAGGTGCAAGGAAGACATGTCTTGGGCGACGGCCTGTCCGTGATGGTCCGTGCGGAATATTACCCGCAAAGCTCGGTTGGTGCCGGGACCGTGATTGGCACGCTGATGCGCCAACAGCCCATGCTCATAGAGTGGAAGTCGCGTGTCTACGTGCTATATGGGGCGGTCTTCGATGAAACCCGCATCTACGACCCAGACGGGTGGCGGTTTGTAATCCACAAATTGTTGCTGCTCGACATAAGATTCTCCGATCAACGGTGGGAAACGGAATTCAAGAGCGAAACCGACGACTGGGAAACAATTCAGGGATTCTTGACACTATCGGTTGTACGGCAGTAGTCCTGCAGTGAGCACACGCAGTCTAACGAGTTGCGCCAGGCATGGGCGTACGTCCCGCCTCTCTTCCAAACTCACTTATAGCGCCTCCAAAAAGTTCGTTACTGCCCTCAGCACCGGCTCGGGCTGCTGGATGAACAGGGCGTGCCCCAGATTGCGAAACTTCACGTGCGCATGATGGGGCAGCAAACGCTTGGCCAGCACCACATCCGCATCGGACATCAAGCCGCCTAATTCTGAAGCGCCTTGCAGAAGCAGCGTTGGGCATTTAATTCCGCGCAACACCGTCTCGCCGTCCCAACCTTCGAGCGACGATCCGTCGAGTGTCATTTCGTAAGTGTCAGGGTCGGCCTGCTGCACGCATCGCGCCCACGCGAGCAGATAAGGCTCATCGTTCCCCGGAAGTTGGCGGATCGGAATGCACTCCTCACTATTATTACTGTCGCTGCCGGGAACCGGCAGTTCAATTTTGCCGATGCCGTCGGCAATCTGTTCGACCGGGCCTCCCCGTCGCGCCAGATCGCGCAACCCGGCGAACAGCGCCGTGTACATGGGATTGCGCAGCCGCCGCACAACAATCATGTTGTCGCCGAGAATCAGGGCGCGCACCAGTTCCGGATGAAGGGAAGCGATCCACATGGTCGACATGCCGCCGAGCGAATGTCCAAAGAGCACGGCGGGAGCGGCAACGCGCTCGCGAAGCAGGCATGCGATGTCTTCGGAATATTGCGAGCCATGGTATCCGCGCGCCACGCGTGAGGACTTGCCGTGTCCGCGCAGGTCAGGCGCGAAAATATGCCAGCGCAGGCTCAGCGCGGGAATCACCGGCAGAAACACCTGCCAGCGCCGGCCGAGTCCATGCAGCAGCACGAGCGGCGGCCCATTGGGAGGGCCTTCGGCATAATTCAATCGAACTTCACCCGCGTCGAATGTGCGCTCAACCAAGCCTGGTTGGACTTCGTTCACAATGGCCCCCAAACGGCCTGACACTTGAGCCCTGATTCTAGCGTTCTCCCCACTTGAGCTTGGTGGCGAGCACCTCGAAAAATGTTTTCTTAAAACGCAACAATCTGGCCGGATGTTCCGCCTTAACGCAGCGTATGATGTCGCCGCCTCGCGCCGGCATGCCGAGCTGTCCATCGAAGCTCAGAAAAGCTTCCTCCTTTCCGCTCATGACGCGGATTTCGATTTCGACGGTATCGCGCACCACCACCGGACGGTGCGTCAAGCCGTGCGGCGAAACCGGCGTAATGACGAAGGCAAGGACATCGGGGTTGAGAATCGGCCCTCCCGCTCCGAGAGAATACGCGGTAGAACCGGTGGGCGTGGCGATGATCAGAGCATCGGCCCGGTAGCTGGAGACGAATTCCGCGTCCACGAAAAGCTCGAAATGATTCAAGCGCGCAATGGCGCTCTTGCTCACCACCACTTCGTTCAAAGCGGCGTGTGAGGCGACAATCCCGCCATCCCGCACCAGCGAGCCCTGCAGCATGGACCGGCTGTCAATCAGGTAGCGCTCTTGCTCGATTGCTTCCAGCGCGGGATACAGATCGGCGAGCGCCAGTTCCGTCATAAACCCGAGCGTGCCAAGGTTGATGCCGAGGATCAGGGTGCCGGCAGTGGCAACCGCGCGCACCGCCGAAAGCAGCGTGCCGTCGCCGCCAAGCACTAGAGCCATATCCGGCGAACGCGTAGCCAATTCACTTCGTGCGATCACGGTGGATCCCGAAAAGTAAGCTGCGCTTTCCTCGTCCACCAGCACCGTGTAGTGGCGGCGCCGCAGCCACTTTTGCAGTACCGGCAGCACTTCTGACAACTCGGGGCGGCCCGGCTTCGAGATAATAGCAACGGTTTTCTGGCGGGTTGAGCTTGCAGCGGACTTGGACATGTCTTCTGACTTGTCTTTGAGCTTGTCTCTGAACTTGCGTCTGGGCGTCTCTTCTGACATCGGACTTCCGATTGTACAGAATCAGCCGGTAACGGGCGTCGAAAACTCTGCGTGCAACAGGAATTCGCGATTGCCTTCGCCGCCTCCACCAAGGATGGGAGACTCGATCCACTCGCCGCGCACGCATCCCAGTTCGTCAAGTGCCGCCTTCACCCGGGCTACAGCCGCGAGCTGTGCCGATTCCTCGCGCACGATTCCGCCTTTGCCTACCAGTTCCCTGCCCGCTTCGAATTGCGGCTTCACCAGCACCACGATCTGACGCACAATCCCGGATGCCGCGGACGAACTCGAACTGGCGCCGGCCGCAGCGGCGCGAATCACCGCTGGCAGCACCAGTGTGGCGGAGATGAAGGAGACATCCATGGCAATGAAGTCAATATTCTCGCCGATGTCGCCGGGCTTGAGATAGCGTGCGTTGGTTTTTTCGAGAAGCCGAATCCGCGGATCGTTGCGCAAGCCGAAATCCATCTGACCATAACCGGTGTCCGCGGCGATCACCCTGGCAGCGCCGTGTTGCAGCATGCAGTCGCTGAAGCCTCCGGTGGAAGCGCCGACGTCGAGACAGACTTTGCCCTGAAGATCTATTTGCCAATGCTCGAGCGCCTTCTCCAACTTGAGCCCGCCGCGACTGACGTAGTGGAGATCTTCGCCCAGCAGGCGCAAAACTGATGCCGACCCGGAGTCAATCAATGCGCCCGCCTTCTCGATCTTCTGCTCGTTGACCAAGACCTTCCCGGCGAGGATCAGGGCTTGCGCGCGTTCGCGCGATGGGGTTAAGCCACGATCCACGAGCAACTTGTCGAGACGTATTCTCACGGAGATCAAGCCGTAGCGGAAAAACAATACAGCAAGCACCCGATGCTGTGCAGAATGTTGAAGGCATTCGTTAACAGAAGGTTACAAGAGTAAGGTCCCATTTTTCCACAAACTTTTCCTCAGCGGTGTTGAAAAGTTAGGAAAAGTATCGGGTGATCGAAATCAAAATCGAGATTCAGGATCGAAACAATCAACGATGAGCAGTTTAGGTTTCAGATGATTCGATGGCCCGAGCATCTGATCTCTCTAGCCCGCAACTTCTTCCAGAAGCTTCTGGTCGATATCGAAGTTGGCATGCACATTCTGTACGTCGTCGTTATCTTCGAGCGCTTCCATCAGGCGAATCATCTGCACCGCCTGCTGCCCTTCCAGCTTGATGTAGGTATCCGGAACCATACTCACACTCGATGAAGCCGGTGTTATGCCGGCCTTCTTCACGGCCTCGAGAACAGCTTCGTAGGCGGAGGTATCGGTCAGGATTTCCCAATTTTCGCCTTCATCCTTCAAATCCTCGCCGCCAGCTTCCAGGATGATGTTCATCAGATCGTCTTCCTTGGCTGCGGACTTGGGAATGATAATGTCGCCCTTCTTGTGAAACATATACGCAACCGAGCCCGCTGCGGCCATGTTGCCATTGTTCTTTCCGAAGACGTGCCGGATTTCGCTCACCGTCCGATTGCGGTTGTCAGTGGAAATCTCGGCCAGCAAAGCCACGCCGCCCGGCCCGTAACCCTCCAGCACAAATTCTTCGTAGGTCAGCCCCGGCAGTTCGCCGGTGCCGCGCTGGATGGCGCGCTTGATGTTGTCGGCAGGCATGTTCTCAGACTTCGCCGCCAGGATCGCCGTGCGCAGCCGCGGATTCATGTCGGGATCGCCGCCTGACTTGGCCGCCATCGCAATTTCCTTGATGAGGCGGGTGAAGATCTTGCCGCGCTTGGCATCCAGCGCGCCCTTCTTGTGCTTGATGGTTGCCCACTTGGAATGGCCGGACATAGCTCTACCTCGACTCTAGAGTACCTGAATTGCGTTGATTCTCGGAATTACGGATCCGCCCGCGGAGGACAATCACAGAATCAGCCTCGACGTACAAACGTTCAGGCGAATTGAAATTATAGCATGGACCGAAGGACGGTCGGATAAGGATCGGCACGGGTGCCCGACTCATTCGCGCTCCTTGCGAATGAGTGGGTAGCGTGCCGCAAAGCCACTGAAGGCATAAAGCGCGCTGAGTGCGGCACCCGCATGATGTACCCTTGTCGGGACTCTGCCATGGCCTTCAAGACTCTCGACCGCCGACTCAACCAACTCGAAGCCAACCGCTATCGCTTCGGACACGACGAAGCCACCCGCGTAGTGAAGTTGCTGAATCGGCTCAACACCGCGAGACTTAAAGACTCGGTGTCGCTGATCCGCTTCCACGAAGCTCTGTTGTTTCTGCGCGCCTTTCCTCAAGGCCCAGCTGTAGTTCGTGCCACCGAGCGCATTCTGAATAGCTTCCACAAGAAAGTGGAAGCATTACACAAAGCCGGAGCCGACATGGACGACTTCGACACGTTCGAGGTCTCCGGCATCGCCGGCACGCAGATGGAAGACACGCTAAGCTTCGATGTTGCGAGTTGGCTCATCAGCACTAATCGCATGTCCGGCAAGGTTAAGATTGCGTGGGAAAACTACGAGCCCGGACGCGCGTTAGGCACCACCGGCCCGCGCTTCATGCCCCTGCTCGAAGACGACGCATACGTCGAAGCCGACACACCGTGGCGGAAATGGCTTGAGACCGCATCAGCCAAAAAGGGATCCAATTCTGAATCGCGGACTCCGGCATGGTTAGTGCAGCGCTTCGCCGATTTACCGCTGGAGCCGATTCAGAAGGCCGAGCTCTACGAATCTCTGCGCGTGCCCTTGCGTTGGAATCTCGAGAATTCTGTCATCACGCGCACGCGGAATTGGAAGCCGGTTCGCAAAGTCTTTTATCACAGCGAACCGCTGATCAGCCGCAGCCAGGTGTCGCTGACCGCCGAACTGGCGCGGCGTCCACCAAAACTGACGAAGCTTTCGCGCCAGCAAGGCGACGAGGTCATGGACCTGATCCGAGAGGTCATGCTGGTGCGCTACCGCGAACTTTACGGCACCACGCTGGGCGATCCCGCATCGGTGGTAAAAGCTGATCTTGGAACGAACCCTAGAGCGAACGAAGCTGGCCGCGGCGTTTCGATCTATCTCTGGAATCTGCCACCCGATCGCCGTCTCCCGCTGCGAGCCTACGTCGCAGGCCTGACGCTGAAGAATGGCGTTCCCATCAACTACATCGAAGCCATCGGCCTCTGCGAGTGGATGGAGGTCGGCTTCAACACCTTCTACACGTTTCGCGGCGGTGAAGCGGGATGGATCTACGCGCAAGTGCTGCGCTGCCTGTGTCACCTCATGGGGACGACGTGCGTCTCGGTCTATCCGTATCAACTGGGACACGACAACGAGGAGGCGATCGCATCGGGCGCGTTCTGGTTCTACCGCAAACTGGGATTCAGGCCAGGACGGCCCGATTTGTTGAAACTGGCGGAACGCGAAGAGGAAAAGATCGCAGCCGATTCGAAGTATAGGACTCCCGCGCGAACGCTGAAGCGCCTGGCAGAGGGGCACGTTTTTTATGAACTGCCGGGAAGCGAAGTGGGGGCGTGGGATACGTTTTCGACGCGCAACATTGGATTGCGCGTTAATCGGCGGATGGCGCGCGGGTTTGGCGGAGATGCCGACCGGATGCGCGAGCATTCGAGGCACGAGCTAGAGCGAATTTTGTTTCCGGGAAAGGGCGGCATGTCTTCATGGACGCCACTGGAGAAGGCAGCTTTCGAGAATTTTGCGCTTGTCCTGACGCAGGTGCCGGGATTGCGTGCCTGGACACGGGAAGAAGAAGAAGACCTCGTCCGAATCATCCGAGCGAAGGCCAAGCCGGATGAAATGCTCTACCTGCATCTGACGCGGCGGCATGAGCGGCTGCGGAGGGCGCTGCTGAGGATGGGTTCCTAGCACGTGGCATGCCTTGGCAGTTTTGCCTCAACCCAGCCTTATTCACGCGCAGACTGATTCAGATTGACAAAAAAGTTGGACGGGATCATGCTTTTTGCCCAGATCGTGGACGTATTGTTCGGGGAGGTAGCGAAAATGAGACGACTGGCGATCCTAGCTTTGGTGGCGTTTGTGCTACCGGCTCTCGCAGGGGCGGACTCGATTTCGATCACGAACCAGAATGGCACGATCTACATTTCCGCGATGGCCGGAACCGACGGGTTGGGGACAATCGGTGAATCGACGATTTCGACGAACCGATCGGGATTGCGGACGTGGAATCGCCGGGAAGGCAATCTTGGTTATCTCAGTTTCTCAACCGGCGTTCTCGAAAGCGGATCCGTCGCCGGCGGCGGCACCTTTGCGGGGGGAGGGTCCTTTGACATAGTCGGCGTCGGCAAGTGGGCAAGAGTATTGACGGGAATGAACAAGAGCCCGATTACGCTTTTCGACGGCTCTTTTGCTGGCCCGGTGGATTGGACCTTTACCGGCGAGCAGCAGGGCACAGCGACCTACACGCTCAGCGGCGTGATCGAAGGCACGCTTTACACCGGCCGTGAAGTCTATGGGACAACCAGTCAGAACATCTACATAACCAGCAGACAGGGCACCCAGGGTATCGGCCACCTAGGCGTGGGGCATGTCCAGTTTGGAAACCGCGCTCCGCTTACGCCCGAACCTGGCACCATGGGCTTCTTCGGGATCGGGCTTGCCGCTATTGTGGGAATGTTCTCTCGAAAGATGATTGCTTGACTTCCGTGTTCACACGCTCCTTGCCTTATTCGATCCCCAGTTGTTTCTGAATTTGCTCCAGCGGAACACCCTTAGTTTCCGGCACCATTGTCTTCACCCAAATTAGTTGCAGCACCATCATTCCCGCGAAGAACGAAAAGACGTAACCCGGCGGGAAGGCCGAGACCATCTTGGGGAAGAAAGTCGTAAGCAAGGCGGCGAAGATCCAGTGCGTGAAGCTGCCAAGCGCCTGACCTTTGGCGCGATGACGGTTGGGAAATATCTCGGAGATGAAGACCCAGATGACCGCTCCCTGACCGACAGCGTGCGCGGCGATGAAGGCGAAGATGCAAACCGGCACAATCGAAAGGTGCGCCGTAAAGAAGGCCCAGGCAACGAGACCTAGTGAGGCAATGTAGCCGAACGAGCCAATGTAGAGCAGCGTGCGGCGTCCCAGCCGGTCAATCAGCCAGAGACCAACAAAAGTGAAAGCAAGATTGGTGACACCGATGCCGATGGATTGCAGGAGCGCGGCTTTCGCGCCGAGTCCGGTAAGTTCAAAGATGCGCGGCGCGAAGTAAAGAATCGCATTGATTCCGGAGAGCTGGTTGAAAAATGCAATCAGGATCGCAAGCATGATTGGTTTGCGAAGACGGCGTGTCCAGAAATGCGTCGCCGACGCTTTCTCCGACGAGGCAGCGATAATTTCATTGGCCTCGGCTTGGACGCCGGCTTTGGAGGCTTCGGGTTGGATGCGTTGCAGGACTTGCAAACCACCTTCGCGATCGCCCTTCTTGCCCAGAAGCCAGCGCGGGCTTTCGGGAAGGCCGAAGCAAAGCAGCGCGTAGAGAAGTGAGGGAAACGCAGCCACACCAAGCATCCAGCGCCAGGCATTCTCGCCGATGCCCGCGAGCAGCGCGTTGGATACGAAGGCGATCAGGATGCCAAAAACAATGTTGAACTGAAACATGCCCGCAAGTCGTCCGCGGTATTGAGCCGGCGCAATTTCGGAAATATACAGTGGAGCAACCACGGTCGAGATGCCGATGCCCAGGCCGCCGATGAAGCGCGCCACGATGAAAAAAGAGACATTGGTCGCCAGACCAGACGCAACCGCTCCGACAAAGTAGAGACCGCCGATCGCGAGCAGCGTGGCTTTGCGACCGAACCGGTCGGCGGGCCAACCGCCGGCGAGCGATCCCACGACGGTGCCGTAGAGGGCGGACGCCATGGCAATGCCGTGAAGTCCTGGGCTCAGCCCCCAGAGCGATTGAATAGTTTTTTCCGCGCCGGAAATAACAACCGTGTCAAACCCGAAAAGAAATCCGGCAAGAGCAGAAGTCAGCGACCAGAAAAAGACGCGACCATTCATAGAGGACACAGGCGCATAGAGAACACAGGCGGCGAGCGCATCTCACGATAAACGCCCTGCCTGCATCTCGCAATGCCAGCTTGAACCGGCTCGTTTGACCGTGTATAAAGACTTAGGAAGCACGACCCTGAGCGCAGTGTTGAAACAAGGGTGTCTGGGGCGTGCCGTGCAGACTCCAATCTTCCCTCAAACGGTCTGCAAATGATTGATTGTAAAGCGGAAGTGGTGGAACTGGCAGACACACCATCTTGAGGGGGTGGCGCCGAAAGGCGTGGGGGTTCAAATCCCCCCTTCCGCACCATCGTACTGATTCCTGCTTATTTGGTTGCGGAGAATCGGGAAGAGATGCGAAAGAAGTTCGGAACTTGAATCGGGCCGCGGCCCGTCACGGAGTTTTTTGCAATGACCATTTTGATCACAATCGTTCACGTTATCGTTTGTTTTTTCCTGATTGCAGTGGTCTTGCTGCAGAGCGGAAAGAGCGGCGACTTGGCTGCGGCTTTCGGAGGCCAGGGCAGCCAGACAGCGTTTGGCCCGCGGGGCGCGGCATCGGTTCTCTCTCGCGCGACGACCTGGTCCGCGATTATTTTCATGCTCACGTCGATCACGCTTTCGATTCTTGCGGCGCGGCGAACCGGGCCCACCTCCGTGCTTTCGGGTGTGAAGCCGTCGCAGACGAAGTCGCAGCCAGCAACTCCGATCACTCCGTCCGCGCCTCCGACGGTTCCGCAAAACCAGGCGCCGAATCAGAAATAACTTGCGAGGTGGAGAGCCGGGCGCCCCGCCCGGCCGAACCGCTGTACGGTCGAGTCGTCGCGCCACCGGCGTCCCAAACTCATGACACCAGGAAGGGATTCTCTGCCCTTTCCTCACCTATGGTTGTTCGGCGGCCGTGGCCCGGAATCACGAGGGTGTCGTCCGGCAGGGTGAGGACGCGATCGTGCAGGGAGCGGATGATTTTCTCGTACGATCCTCCGGGGAGGTCGGTGCGACCGATGCTGCGGGCAAATAGGGTGTCGCCGGCGATCAGTAATTTTTCCGCGGGGAAATAGAGGCAGATGCTGCCCTCGGTGTGGCCGGGAGTATGAAGAACGTTCGCTGTCAAGCTCCCGGTCTGCAACGATTCGCCATCGGCAAGGCTCGCTTCGATGGTGACTTCGCCGGGCGCAGCCATGCCGAGCCACGAAGCCTGCACATCGAGCATCTTCAGCAGCGCGTAATCATTCTGATTGAGCAGGATGGGCGCGCCCGTCAGCGCGCGCAGCTTCATGGCTCCGCCTACGTGATCGATGTGAGCATGAGTGATGACGATCTGCTTCACTTGCAGATGGTGCTGGCGGATGATTTCGAGGACGTCGTCAACATCGTCGCCTGGATCGATCACCATGGCTTCATGCGTAGTTTCATCGCCGATGATCGAGCAGTTACAGTGCAGCGGGCCTACGGGTAGGATCTTGTGGATCATTCCGTCATTTTCGCTCAGCGCGGGAGAATTCACCACCCGCCGGTAAGTGTACGTACAAAGTGTTTCACGTGAAACGTTTTGTAGATATTCAAATGTATGTGCACTAATGTACATTTCCAAAGGCAATGGAGGCACGGCTAGGGCGCATAAAAAGCGAATCTAGAGGCATCGGCCGTGATTTTTCGCGACCTTGGGTCATGATTTATGGTTAATTCGCGCGCCCAAGTTGTTGATAATGCTCAGGGTCATTTGTGGCAAAGGAGGCACAAGCGCGTACGTTTTACGCGGTAATTATTGCGCAGTCATGCTTTGGCGGGTCGAACGGGGATCGAAGCCAGAATAATAGACGATGGGACAAGTAGAAAGAGAGGCATGAAGACTCTGTCCCGCAGTCGAACTGCCCCACTCAAGCCAAAACCGGGCTTGAATGGGCCACTCGCCTGCTACACTCTTTAACTGCCCCACTCAAGCCAAAGGACGGCTTGAATGGGCCACCGTCCTTGAATGGGCCGCCCACGGCACTCATCGCTACTTACAATTAAATGAAACCTGGACGGGTTGCTCATCGTATCTGTCCTTACGTACAATTTTGCCGATTGCGGAGGTGTTTGATAATGCTCATACCGATGAAGAGCCGTTTCCGTTCTGGCCGCCTAGCTGTTTGTCTTCTGCTTGCCCTCAGCACTCTCGCCTTCACCCAGACACAATTGATTCCGCGCAGTGTCTTGTTTGGCAATCCTGAACGCTCGTCGCCAGAGATTTCGCCTGACGGCGCCATGCTTGCCTATCTTGCGCCCGACCAGGGAGTGCTCAACATCTGGGTACGCACTCTGGGCAAAACGGACGATCGCGCCATCACCAACGATCGCAAGCGCGGCATCCGCAATCTGTATTGGCAGTACGACTCCAAAAGCATTCTCTACGCCCAGGACCAGAATGGCGATGAGAACTGGCGCGTTTATCAAACCAACATCGCGACTAAACAAACGCGCGACCTGACTCCTTTCGATAAGGTCCGCGCCGACATCGTCGCCCTTGAACCTGCCCATCCGGAAACCGCCCTCATCCAGTTGAACAAGCGCGATCCTAAGTTATTCGATATTTATCGGGTGAATCTGCAGACCGGTGAACTTACACTCGACACGGAAAACCCTGGCGACGTCGGTAGTTACCAGCCCGATCACAATCTTCACGTTCGCGCCGCGCAGGTGACAACTCCCGACGGGGGCACTGTCATCCGCGTGCGGGACGACGTCCAATCTCCCTGGCGTGAATTGATGAAATGGGGCCCGGAAGAAACTCTGGGCAACATCGCCGACTTTTCGCCGGACAACAAGGCTTTGTGGGTGGTCACCTCATTGGACGCCAACGCGGCCCGCCTGGTTTCCGTCGACATCGCCACCGGCAAGCGCACTGTGATCGCCGAAGATCCGCAATTCGACGTTGCCTCCCTACTCTCCCAGCCGCGCACAAACAAGTTGCAGGCGGTGGTGTTTTTGCGCGAACGCCGCGACCTCCAGATTCTCGATCCCGCCTTGCAGCCGGATTTCGACGCGCTGAAGAAAGTCCGGGACGCCGACATCAGCGGCATCCGGCGCGATTTGGCGGACGACAAATGGGTGGTGGCCTTTGAAGGCGACGACGCTCCCATCTACTACTACTTATATGATCGGGCGAGCAAGAAAGCGACGCTGCTGTTCAGCAATCGCCCCGCGCTGGAAAAATACAAACTGGCGAAAGTGAAAGCGATCCAGTACAAGGCCCGCGATGGCATGACGATTTACGGCTATCTCACGACTCCCGCCGGAATCGAAGCAAAGAACTTATCCATGGTAATTTTCCCGCATGGCGGCCCGTGGGGACGCGATCTTTGGGGATACGATCCCTACGCGCAGTGGCTCGCCAATCGCGGCTACGCCGTTCTGCAGCCAAATTTCCGCGCCTCCACCGGCTACGGCAAGACCTACCTCAACGCCGGAGATCGCGAGTGGGCCGGCACCATGCGCACCGATCTGCTCGATGGCAAGGATTGGGCTGTCACACAAGGCGTAGCCGATCCCGCGAAAATCTGCATCATGGGCGGCAGCTACGGCGGTTACGCCACGCTCGCCGGTGTCGCCTTCGCGCCCGATGCCTACGCCTGTGGCGTCGATATCGTAGGCCCCTCCAACCTCAACACTCTGCTGAAAACCATTCCGCCCTATTGGTCGACGCAGCTTGCTGTCTTCCACAAACGCATGGGAGACGATGAAGGATTCCTGAAATCGCAATCGCCGCTATTCAAGGCCGATCAGATCAAGGCTCCTTTGCTGATTGGCCAGGGCGCAAACGATCCGCGCGTCAACAAGGCTGAAAGTGACCAGATCGTCGCCGCCATGCGCAAGAACAACAAGCCAGTCGAATACTTCGTCTTCCCGGACGAAGGGCATGGCTTCGTCCGGCCAGAAAATCGCATGGCCTTTAATGCCGCGTCGGAAGAGTTTCTCGCGAAGTATCTTGGTGGCAGATATGAGCCTCCGAGCGATGCGGAAAAGAAGTTGCTCGACAGCGTGAAGCAATAGCCGGTTGGGGTAGCCCATTCTAAATTTCGCGCTCTTTGCGAAATTTAGAGTGGGGGTTTTGCGGTGGAGATCGAGTCGGAATAGACGACACGAAAACGCGAAAGAGCGACAGGAAGACTCTGTCCAGCAGTGGAACTGCCCCACTCAAGCCAAAACCAGGCTTGAATGGGCCACCCATCAAAATCGGCTTGAATGGGCCACCCGCCCGTCTCTGACTCAACTTACGAAGCCGCGGCGATCTGCCCCGTCCTCTGATCGGAGCGGAAGCGCAACAGCGCCGCGATGTTGCCGGCGCGATTCAGTTCATCGTTCTCCTTGAGACAAAACAGCTCGATATCACGACGTATGGCGAGGGGGATGATGGCGTCGCAGATGTCGGCGAGTTCGCGTGTGCGGTGCCCGCAGGCGACGCACCACGCTACCAGATGGGCGTCCAGATGGCCGCAGTGCGGACACTCGACCGCTCGAGCCGAATAGTTTTCAGTGAGGAAGATGCTCTGCACTTCTCCGGTTTCGAGGGCTTGCAGAACGCGCCGCAGGCCCGTAACACCGCGCCCGTTTGATTTCGCAAGATCCAGCGCTTCGCTGACTTTCGTGGCGGCGCGTTCCGCGATCCAGCGATTCAGTACGGCGTCGGCGCGCTCGCGAATCTCTTCATTCGAAACGCTGGCAACATCGGCTGAGAAGCGGCCGATCAAGCGCTGTTTGACATAGGGGTGAAGGTGCGATTCGAACTCGGGCCAGTTGGCATCCTGGCAACCGACGATGAGACGCTGCCCGAGGCCTTTTTCGAAGTCGGTGCGCAGCCGTTCAGAAACTGCTTTGAAGTGCTGCAGCGCTTCCTCGGACACTCGCCGTTCCGCATGGCCGGCTTCGTAACCGTTATAGCCATAGCTCGAAGCGTTGCGCGAGAGCATGTGCACGATGGCCCCGCGTTCGCGCAAATCGTCGAGGCGAAGATCGAAGAAGCGGGCGCGCTGGCGGTCGACCATGGCCACGCAGAGCTCGGGTTGGGCTCCCAGCAAAGCCGCCAACGGTTTCAATTGAAAGCGCGGCTGGAGATAGATGTGGGTGCCTCCCAGATGCGGAGGCAGTTCGTATTCTTTCCAGAAGTTTTGCACGGAGCAGGCGAACACTGCCCTTCCCCGCGTATTGCCGCGCAGGTTGGTGGCCAGATCGAGGACGCGATCGAGGTCGGCGTGCAGCGATCCGTTCTTGCCTTGTGCGGCGGCACTCTTCAGTGCCTGCTTCACGACATCCTTGGCGACGATTGCCTCGCGGCGATGCGAACGATCCTGCGGCGGATCGGGCTGAAGGTAAAAACTCAGGGCACATGCCCCTTTGGTTTCGTCTGCTTGAAAAGCGGCCAACTCACGGATTTCGTCCCGGGTCATCATCTCGAGCTCCTTAGAGTGACGCTCTTTAAAATAGTGAGATGCTGGTACTCGGCAGAATGTTTAAATTGAGTTTTACATTCGATGCCTAGCTTCGACGTCTAACCAGGAGTTCCTGATGGAACTCACTGGCGATGGAAGGCGCGCTGCGCACGCAGTCGCGCGCCCGTTGCACGGATTCGCGCACGGCCTCCGGATGCCGGCCGGTGATGGCGGCAATTTCGCCGAGGGAGAAGCCCTCGATTCCGTAGAGCAGAAAAGCTTCGCGATCGGTGCGGTCGGCGCCGCGGAGCGCAGCCTGCACCAGGGCAATCATTTCGTCGGAGTAGGCGGCCTGTTCCGGAGTGGACACGCGGCGATCGGGGATAGCGCTTTCGCGGGTCCAACCTTCGTCGGGCTGATGGAACTGCAATCCCGGCTCGTCGGAGGCTTCGACATTCTGCCGGCGGCGGCTGTCCTCGAGATGGAGATGGACGGGAGACTCGATCTCATGAAGACGCGCCGTCATTTCGTTCATCGCTTGCAGGGCAAGGCGATACAGCCACGGTTCGAGCGTCAGTTTCTCTGGACGGTCGTGATCGCCGAGGGCTCGGGCGATGACTTCGTTCACGACTTCGGCGGTGGAGAGACCGTCCTCGGAAATGGAAATAGGAATCTCCTCGTCGGTGCGGCGGAAGTAGAGTTCGCGGTCCACAAAACGTTCGAGCCGCGAGAGATTCGCGTTCACGTAGGAGCCGATGTCATCGGCGGAAATGGTGGGCGGTAGAAGCGCCGCCACCGTCTTCTCGAACGGAACGCCAGGCTCGGGAGATTCGTGTGCTCCGCCGCGCCAGCGGCGCCATTTGTGGCTGGAGCGGAGCAGTTCCTTATGCCGGCCGATCTGCTGGATGAGTTCGTCAAAGACCGCCTTGATGGCCGAGGTGGGGCTGGGAGCTTTCGCCTGGGCCGCCAGTTGGCCCGACGGCAGGCGCAAGTTCAAGGAGACGAGCGTTCCCTCGCGAGGTGAGTTCTGCTCGACAACGGCCTTCAGATGGACCAAGTCGGGCCGGAAGACCTGAAGGCGCTTCTGGATTTTTTCGACCTGGTGGCTGATTTCTTTTTCGATGTCGGGAGTTTTATGAACCTTGTAACTGACGTGAACGTTCATTTTCGAGCCTCGAACGCGTGGCGAAGAGCCTCGTGAAGCTGCGGTCCCTTACAACAGGATTGTACACCCGGACAGAGAGCCGGAAGCCATGGTTGCGGCAATTTAAGTCTGTCGCAATCTAAGCTTGTGGCAATTTAGGTCTGCACAGCTCTGCCCTCGCTATTTGTAATAAACCGAATCCTTCTTCAAGTCATCTGGTATAGCGACCGGGAACGGCGGGAACTCATGCGATGCTCCTTTCAATAACGCGACCGTGGCTTCGGACCGCCTGGTGCCGTCGTGCACGGCGATCTTGTGCGGCTTATCCGGATAGCCCTGCCAGAGCGATACACCGGCGTAGGCGCCGTCCTTGCGCAGGATGTAGTACGTCATGTCGATGAACTTTAGCCTGCTCATGTCGTTGTTGTAGTTGCGGGCGATGCGCTTGAGCGTGTCCATACCGGCCTCAAGCGGCGACATGCCGCGCCGCATGTTTTCGACGATGGTGTGGGCTCCGGCTACCTTGATGTTTTCTTCTCCGCTGCCGGTGGCGCCCGCGGAACCCACGTCTTGATCGGTGTAGCAACCGGCGCCAATGATCGGCGAATCGCCGCAACGGCCGGGGAGTTTGAAGGCTAGGCCGCTGGTGGTGGTGACTCCGGAAATTTCACCCTTGTCGTTGAGCGCGGAGCAATGGATGGTTCCGGTCGGCGGAGACAGAACGCGGCGGATGGCGGCCATGCGAAATTCGGGCTCGATCCCCAGCCGGGCGGCTTGCTCTTCGAGGCGGTGAATGCGTTCTTCCCAATTTTCGGATTGCGGTGAGGTGGTTGGCGAGGTCATAGGTACGGACGGCGGTACTGACGGCGGTAATGCCGGCGGCTGCCAGTGCGGATCGGCTAGTCCCGGTCCCCACCAGTCGTCAGTCGAATGATTTTCTTTCCAGAGCAGCCAGATTTTGCGGGAGCGCTCGGTGAGCAGATTTTCACGAGGGAAGCCTACGGCGACGGCGAATCGTTCGGCGCCTTCGCCGACCAGCATGACGTGGCCGGTGTGCTCCATCACAGCTTTCGAAACCAGCGAAACATTCTTGATATTGCGAACGGCGCCGACGGATCCGGCGCGGCGCGTAGGTCCGTGCATGCAGCAGGCGTCGAGTTCGACTACTCCTTCTTCGTTGGGAATGCCGCCGAGTCCTACAGAATCGTCGTTAGGATCGTCTTCCGGTCCCTTCACCACGCGGATGGCGGCGTCGAGCGTGTCGCCTCCGCATTTCAGGAAAGCGAAAGCATCATCGAGGTAATTGACTCCATTGTTGGCGCAGACGATGATCGGGCGCTTGCCGGCGCCGAACGGATTGGCGGGACGAGG
>Ga0070761_10000690_pt1 | contig 21671 bp, 25 predicted proteins | sample HubBroMetageREF1_FD_66724 | JGI IMG/M metagenome (GOLD analysis project Ga0070761, IMG submission 66724) | Reference soil microbial communities from the Hubbard Brook experimental Forest, New Hampshire, USA - Hubbard Brook CCASE Soil... | ecosystem: Environmental > Terrestrial > Soil >... | reverse complement strand
CGACGTGCGCGGCCAACTCTCCGCGAAGCGCGCCCTCGAAGTGGCCTGCGCCGGAAGCCACAATATTTTATTAATCGGCCCCCGGCGCTGGCAAGACGATGCTCGCCAAACGCATTCCCACCATTCTGCCGCCCATGTCTCTCGAAGAAGCCATCGAGACCACGCGCATTCACAGCGTCGCGGGAGTCCTCGCCTTTAAAATCCACGTCTCCTCCCGGTCCGAGGGGCTGGCCCATTTCGTCCTTGGGCCGGAAACTCTTGTGGCTGGCCCTGGCCTCTATCAACGTTCCGTCCACCGTGAAATGTTCATCCGACATAAACGGCCTGGCTCTGTCCAGCACCCGTTGGAAAAATGTCTCGGCCACCTCTTCATTCAGCAAACGCTCTCGATTCTTGCTGTACGCCGCGTGATTCCACACCGCCTCGTCCATCTCCATCCCCACGAACCACCGGAACAACAGGTTGTACTGTAGTTGCTCGATCAGCATGCGTTCGCTGCGGACCGAATAGAAGATCTGCAACAGCAGGGACCGAAACAGCCGCTCGGGCGCAATCGATGGCCTCCCCACCTCCGAATACAACTTCGCAAACCGCGGCGACATCTCCTTCAGAATCTCATCCACCATCTTGCGGATCGGTCGCAACGGATGATCCGCCGGGACTCGCTTCTCTGGAGAAACGTAACTGAACATTCCTTCTTGCTGATTATCGTCTCCGCGCATTCGCTCGCCTCCTTGACCTTCTTCCTTCGGACGAGTTTTTCCACTGAAAGTTGCAAAGCAAACGAGTTTTTCAACAAACTGCTAATCAAGAGTTACGGGCCGTTCACAGTGGATTTGACAACGACGCCGCGCGCTATTCCTCGCGCAGCGCTACCATCGGATCGACCTGGGTGGTTCGCCAAGCTGGAATGAGTGTGGCAGCGAATGCCACTGCACCTAACAACACCGGCACTGCGGCGAAGGTGCTCGCATCTGTCGCGCTCACCTGGAACAGCATACTGGCCATGACGCGAGTAAGCACAGCAGCACCAGCGACGCCTGCCAGAATGCCGATGGCCGCGAGTAGCATTCCCTGGCGCAGCACCAGCCGGATTACGTCACTCGGTAGCGCGCCTAATGCCATCAACACGCCAATGTCATGCGTGCTTTGCGTCACCAGGAAGGACATAACGCTGTACAGGCCCATGGCCGCCAGTAGCATCGCGAAAGCCGCAAATGCGCCCAGCATGGTGCTCGCAAAACGCTGGCGCGCAAGGGAATCGTAAAGGCGCTCTTGCATCGTGCGAATTCCGTAAACCGCCACGGAGGAATCAACCGAGTGGATTTCGCGCACGATCGCCGAGGACAGTCCGGCCGCGCCCGATGCCGAGCGCACCACTAGAAACATGCCTGTCGAGGGATCTTGCTGTTGCGGAAAATAGGTCGCGATCTTGCCATCCGTCTCCAGACCGTATTGTTTTACCGTTCCGACGACGCCGACAATCTCCTCAGGCCGCTTGGGATCGAACCACAAGTGTTTTCCGACGGCGTCGCCGCTCGGCCAAAAGCGTTGTGCGAATTTTTCGTCAATAATCACCGTTCTCGGCGAATCCGCGGTGTCATGTTCGGAGAAAAGGCGGCCTTGGATCAACGGAATCTGCATCGCGCGAAAATAGTCGGCGCTCGCAGTGCGCAGATCTACTTGCAATTCCTGACCGGGAGGCAGAGGGTGTCCTTCCACGTTGATACCGCCCCAACCGACCGAACCCGTGAGCGGCAGAACCGAAACGACGCCTTCCGCGCTCACACCCGGCAGGTGCGCAATGCGACTTTCGATTTCCTGGTAGAAATTCGCTGCCGCCTTGTCGTCATGGCGATATTTCGGGTCGTTGGCGGCAGTCTGCATGGTGAGCACGCCGTCCGCGGTGAAGCCCGGGCTGACGTTTTGCAAGCGCACGAAGCTGCGAATCAACAGCCCAGCTCCGATCAACAGCATCAGCGACAATGCGAATTCGGAAACGATTAACAGGCTCCGCAAACGATGCCTGCCCAGATAGAGCCCGCCGTCATTCTGACCGCTGCGTCCCCCGGCCTTCAGCGACGTGTTTGGATCCAGCTTGATGGCGCGCCAAACCGGCGCTGCACTGAACAAAAAGCCGGTTAGCAGCGAGAGGCCGAAGGTGAATCCCAGGACGCTGCCGTTGATTCCAATGTCTTCCAGTCGGGGAATATTGCCAGGATTCATCGTGCGCACTAGGTAAAGGCTCAGGCGCGCGACCAGCAGTCCAGCAGCCCCACCGAGGATCGCCAACAGAATACTTTCGGTAAGTAGTTGCCGCGCCAGTCGCTGCCAGCTGGCCCCTAAGGCCGTGCGGATCGCTACTTCCTTTTCGCGTGAGGCGCTGCGCGTAAGCAGCAGACTGGCAACGTTGGCGCAGGCGATGAGCAACACCAGACCCACTGCGCCGAGTAGCACCAGAAGCGGCCGACGAACATCCCCCGCCACCTGCTCTTGCAGCCCAACCACGTCCATACCAAAACTGCGGTCGCGCTCGTCCTTTTCACGAATGCGGCTGGCGATTACGTCCACGTCGGCGCGTGCCTGTTGCAGGGAAACTCCCGGCTTCAGCCGCACCATGATGTTGTAGTTCTCGTCGCGCCGGTTTTGCGGAGCGTCGGCCGCCAATGCCAACGGAAGGAATAGGTCAACCTTATCCATGGGCTCTTCCGACGGCATGACCTCGGCGTTCAGCAGAAAGCCGCTGTTAATCACGCCCACCACGGTGAAAGGCTTGCCATCGAGCGTGATGTTCTTGCCGACGATCGCAGGATCGGAGCTGAAGTGGCGTTTCCAAATCCTGTCGGTGAGCACGACGACGTTCGGATTTCCGGGCTTGTCATCTTCCGGCAACAATAGACGGCCGAGCGCGGGTTTCGCGCCAAGCATTTCCAGTAAGCTGGATTGCGTGCGCAGTCCGGCGACCAGTTCGGCTTGCTCGCGGCCCGCCAGCGTATGCGTGCGACTCTGCGCAAGCGCCATCTGCTCGAAGGAATGGTTCTGGTTTAGTATGTCAATGAATTGGCCAGGCGACGGCCAATCGCGGAAAATGGCGAGCGCCGGGGAGTGCAGCCAAATCGCAGCCAGCCGTTCCGAGTGTGGATACGGCAAGGGGCGCAGCAAGAGCGTGTCTACCACGCTAAAAATGGCCGTGTTCGCGCCTATCCCGATGGCGAGAGAAGCTAAAATCACTAGACTGGACAGCCAGTTCTTGCGAAACATGCGCCAGGCATAGCGAAAGTCTTGCAGGCAGGTGTGCAAGAGGCCTCCGGCGTTCTAATGGGCGATCATATGACACGCTGGGATTTGCGGCTAGCGGGATTTCGCCGGAATTCTGTCGCGGGCGGTTCCCAATTGATGTGGTAACCGGAATGAAATCCGGTAGTGGGTCAGTTTCCGTTAAGGGCAGCTCTTACCGGACATCTCTAACCAGGTCGGCCCTGTCAAACTTTTTTTCCTCTGTCCGCCAGTCGCAGTCTCAGTTCGCCCAATCCGTCTGGCGTTGCGCGGACCGTGGAGTTTCCTTGACGAAGCACTGCGCGCAAACCCGGGTTCCATCCTTCAGCGTGAAATCAACCCTTCGACTGAATTCAATCTCTGCCCCGCACCTTCCACAGGATTCAGTCTGGGATTCGCTCATTTCGACTCCATGCGTCTCGCTGGCGCTTGATTTTTTCATCCCGACTTTGCCCCAACTCTCGCCTCAAGATAAGCAAACCGGCCAGAGCGTATTGTATTTCGACTCGCTCTTCGATTGAAACCTGTCTACGGAGCGACGCACGAGCCCGAGTTGCCTCTTCCGCTCCCCGAATGCGGTCGGCAATCTGGCTTTGATCCGATTCGAGAATCGCGTCCTTGCAAGAAATTCACCACGCCGGTTTCGCTACTTCGTCGCGATTAGGCACGGGTTTCCTGTGTGTGACCGGAGTGGTCACCCCTGGAATATCCAGCCGCAACCACGACAAACAGCACACTGGTTAGTAGTTTCGTAACCAGATCCGCCACAAGATTGACATTGATTCCAATCCCTTTTCCCGGTGGCACTCTGGTTCGTTCCGCGGCATCTTTTTCCATTCATCCTGTGAGCACATCGAACATTTGATAGTTCTGAAGAATGGCCCGTTGCGCCGCAGTGCGTACAGGATGTTAGGGGCCTAGGCCGCTTCACATGGACGCCAGATTCGACAGGCATTCGCGCGGCGAGAGTCGTATCCAGGTCTGGGCGTTGAGGATTTTGCTGTTCCATTTCAGCTCCTTAAAAACTGCTCACGCAGCCTTATTTTTTACTGAAGGCTCTTCCTCGAAACGCGAAAAGGCATAAAAGCGGACGCCACAATTCAGGCAACGATACGGGCGCACGCCAATGGTTCCGAGGAGATATTTCTCGAGTGGGCTCTTCCGATGCGAGCGATAATTCTCAACGCTTCCGCAATTTGGACATTCTCGTTTTTCGGCCATGTTCGACGCCTCTGGCGTTACATCTTCGTTCGAGGGAACGTGCGCAGTCAGCAACGCCGTCTGATTTCGCAAGGAGCCGTGTGTTGCGAGGTGGGTGCGGCAGGGTGCTAGTGAGACACTTCGACCGTACTCGCTTTCGGGTCAGATAGCTAGGCGCATTTCGCGGCGATCAGGAGAGTTCCGTAGCGTCTGCTACGGGGCCGCCGCCAAGTTGATTAGTTCGGATTCACCGCAAAGAAAACAAGGCGGAAATGAAGGCAGAGCCGTTGGATCGAATGCTAACGACGCCTAGCAGTTTTCAGGTTCAGCGCCGCAACCAATCCAATCACCAGGAGCACAATCTCGAATAATACAGTCATACTTACGCTCCTATGCTATTAGACGCAAAAACGTTTCGCATGATGCATTTCACTGTACATATGTTTTCACTTAAATAGCGGTCGGTCGATGAATCTGAGATGTACCGGTGAAAAATCAAGCCGATCTCGCAGACCGGCAATCCCGTGGATGTTTAATGTTGGAGAGCCGCCAGTGACGCGATCGTGGCATCCCAGTCTCACCCACCCGAACAGGAGACCCATGGAGCGGGATTATGACTTGTTTGAAGTTCTGCCCGACGGTGCGGTAATTTCGAAAGAGGCAGTGTCGGGCCATGAAACGCAATTCGGAAATTAGTAGAATGATCAAAGCGAACAACAAACGAGGTTCGAGTGATGTACGTTCTCAGCAACACTCTAATTGCTTCGAGGAAGGGACCTAAAACGTAGCGACGTGGAACTCCCCGGATCCGCCTCCTGATCTTTCAAATACACAGTTCGATGTATCGCTTTCATGGGTCTTTCCTGTTCAGCTTGCCCCGAACAGATCAAGGACCGTAAGAGCGATGCCAAAGAGAATCTTGGTCGTTGACAACAACGCGATGATTCGGAAAAGCCTTTGCAAAGTCTTCGAAATCCAAGAGGACTATGACATGTGCGCGGAGGCCGCAAATGGCGAGGAAGCGATCACACTCGCAAAACGACACAAACCCGATCTAATCCTTCTAGATTTCCAGATGCCGGGGATGAATGGAATCGAGGTCGCTTACGAGTTAAAGCGGATTATGCCGAATGTTCCGATCATTCTTTTTACTCTACATGCGGACGCAATGGCTCACACCCTCGGACAAGATTCTCCGATTGATCTTGTCGTTGCAAAATCCGATGCACTCCACATGATGGATCACATTCGCTCACTGATCCCCGTCTAAGTCACCCGCCAGATCGTTTCCGCACGCTCGCTACTAGCTCCGAATGGGCTTGCGCACGCTCGTGGTAGACGGCGATTAACAGCTGCCATTTCGCTCGTTCCGCCTCCGGCAGAGCACTTGTAAGTACTTCCATACGCTCCGCCGCCTCATCCCACCATCGAACATCGCCTTCGACAAATGACAAGACTTCCTTGAGTAGTTCTTCCAAGTGCCACCCCCAGGAAAGGCGTGCTCGAAAATGGCCGGGATTCTATCACTAAAGTACGTCTACGGATCACGGGCTACCTAACGATTTCGGATGGCAAGGAACGGCTCGGGCGTTGAGCAGAGCTCAAGCTTCAACACCGTTCGCGCCATGGGAATACACGGATAGCCGGATAGATGGCGCTGATTCATTCTTCCATAGTTGTATGATCCCAAGACCCCGCACGGTCGGAGGCTCGAAAGGCAAAGGGCAAGTCTGCTCGGACGCAATCTACTGAAGATCGCTCTGCCGCTGAGACCAGAAAGGCGCGGGGCCCGCGGCGGAATTACTTGCGCGAAGATTCGGAAGGGAATTCTGAATGATCCAACTCTTTTCCGTTTCGTCGTTGGCGGCCTCATAGTGTCATTGTTCGCCACTCTAGGCGACGTTCTTAAGCCCAAAAGTTTTGCCGGCTTGTTCGGCGCTGCCCCTTCCGTCGCACTCGCCACGCTCGGACTGACAATCGCGGCAGACGGAAAGCTATACGCTGCGACAGAGGCCCGCTCGATGATTGCCGGGGCGTTCGCTTTTTTTGTGTACGCGGCGTTCTGTAGCCGGTTGATGATGAAGAATCAAATCCACTCGACCTTGGCGTCCATTACAGCGCTCGCCCTCTGGCTGACTTGCGCCCTCGGAGTCTGGGCAATCGTTTTGCGCTAACGGGCGATGAGAGTAACCTTCGATTTTTCGGCGCTCGCAAAAACTCGGTGGTATGAGTACGGCGTTCGCTTTCTGTTTGGCGGCGCAATCACGGTGATTGCAGGTTTGCTTGCGAAACACTTCGGCCCGGTGTTCGGCGGCCTATTCCTCGCGTTCCCAGCTATCTTTCCTGCTAGCGCCACGCTTGTTGAAAAACACGAACGGCAAAAGAAGCGGAAGGCCGGAATTGTGAACACCGCGCGGGGGCGAGAAGCAGCAGCGCTGGATGCCTGGGGCGCCACTATGGGCAGCTTGGGCCTCGTCTGTTTCGCACTGCTTGTTTGGAAATTGCTTCCCGTGCGGAACGCCGGAGTTGTGCTATTCCTGGCGTTGAGTCTGTGGCTGAGCGTCTCGGTGTCAATCGGGCGGGCGCGCAAGAAGCATTCATGGCGCTAACCCTTACTTACCTGTATTTGCTCGCTTGCCATCTTTGATACGGCGCCGTGCTTCCCCGGGGCCCTTCACGGCGATAATCGAATATGTTTTGCCCAGCATCTTGTGGTAGTTCACAAAGAATTCCTCAAGCTCGCGGACAAACTTTTTCCCCAAATCATCTACGTGCTTCACATACGCGTAGCTGTGATTTTCTTGTTCCACCGCAACGATACGGTCATTCCTTTCCTTTTTCTTTTTCTTACCTTGCTCGCCCTCGATCACGCCCACAAGACGGCATTTCAAGAGACAGCCAGGGAAAGCGGGTTCATCCATCAGAACGAGTACGTCTGTTGGGTCGCCGTCCTCGGCGAGAGTTGAGGGGATAAAGCCAAAATCATAAGGAAACGCCATTCCGGCGGGTAACACCTTCATCAGCTGGAAAATCTTCTGCTCAGGATCGAATGCGTACTTGTTGCGGCTTCCTTTAGGCGTTTCGATGACAACTTGGATTATCTCCTTGTCAGCCGCATCGATGGCACTCAGCCGTGACGGATCGGCTAGACCATTACTCTTGGCTTTTTTCGTGGCCATGCTGTTTTTACCTTCTTCCGCTCCGCACTCCAGGACCGTACAGCGAGCCCATTCACAAGCTGGATTCTTATTCTGTCTTTACGATATCTTTGATTTTGGCGTACTGTTCGCTCGATACGACATGCTTTGAAATCAATTCAGCCGGCTCACGATAAGGCCGGTTTCTAATAATTCGTCGAGCGGTCACGCTAGAAATGTCCGGCAATTCCGTGAGTTCGCTCTCAGACGCGGAGTTTAAGTTGACGACATGGTGTCCGCCCTGAACCCAACCTTGTCGCACGCCTTCGGCGAAAGCACGCGCTTCTCTTGCGGCTTCATCCGCTACTCGACCGAGCTCGCGTCCCGCTGCCTGGATTTCCGGCTTGGCTCGATCGGTCGCCTTCGCAACTTCGGCCCGGGTCTTGTCCTCACGCTCTTTCCGCTGCTCAGCGGTTTCGTTCGGAACGCAGCCACACATCGTCGATATCAGGAGTACAAAACCAAGCACAGTAGAAAACTTTACGGATCGAATCGGAGTAATCATTTGGAGAAAAGCCGCACTTCCTATAAACAACGGCTAGCGATGGCGAACCATACAGCAAAGCGGGTAGGCGTGAACAATTAAGCTTGTAGCACCAGACACCAAGAAAATGGGCGTCGCAAGAGTCAGCATGCATCAACGCGAATACACGATCCTCCTGCGCGCACGGGACAACGGCCTGACGCTACACACCATGTATTACCAAAACGAGATTGCAGCAGTGGAAGGCTACGACAAAAAATATGACATCGAATTGAAGCCTGACGAAGTGAAACTCGCCGAGCAATTGGTGCAGAATCTGACGGCTCCGTCTAAGCCAGAAGCCTACAAGGACGAATTCCAGGAACGCCTCAACCAGTAGATCGAAGCAAGGCTGAAGGGCGAGACCGTGACGGTGGCTCCGACAACGGGCAAGGCGCCCGTCATTGACATGATGGAGGCGTTGAAAAAGAGCCTGGCCCCGCGCCAACATCGCAAGGCTAGCTAATATGGGCGGCCTGGGGGGAGAAGTGAGAGGCGCGACTCAGGAGGAGGCATGGAGGACGTTCGATAACGAGATTCGTTCGCAAGTCGAAGAGCGATTTGGATTATTTCTGGATGCGCCGCTCACGCGCGAGGCCGCGTTCAGCAATATGTGGAGAGATGAAAAAACGGGCTCCTGGATCCTAGATTACCAGCTCTCGAAGTAGGAGTTTCCACTTCCGAATTGGACTGTAAGTGCACTCACCACGAAAACGCCGTACGCGATGGATGCGCACGCCGTTTATTGCGGCCAGTTCAGCAATCTAAAAAGCTTCCGGTAAAGTGGGGTACCGGAAAGGAACATGATTGCATAACAACGCCGGCTCCTTAGACCCGAGTAGAGTGTGGTTTGTCGAAGACCATGGGCTCGGTAGAAAGGAGTCGGACATCGATACGGAAAAAGGGGAAGGCGACGAGCGGCGATTGAACCACAGCGATGGAGCAGCCGAGAAGTTCGATCGGGAGCTGGCGGCACCAGCAGTGACCATTCGTGTGGGAATGGAAGCGACCGGCTACTCCCGCTCCCTCGCGCCCAAACACCTCAGCGAAGCCATCCATTACCGCACCCTCGACCGCACGTACTGGGCATGACGCCACTGAAATGTTTACGCACAGTTTGCCAGCCCGCTCGGTAGTTGCTTTGCGCGGATTCGTGGGTCACTCGGCATTTGGCCTGCGAGTGATTTGGCTAGCTAGGATTTTTCGTGGATTTTGGGTGCTTTTCGCAGACATGCGACGCGAATTCCTTGTCGCGCTGCTGCTGGTAATGCATCTTCATTTCGTCGATTGAGCTGCCGGCAAGCGGACCTGAAGGTTTGAATACCCATGTGCATTCACTGCACACCCAGCCCTGAAAATTCTGCGTTTCGAGCCGTACCAGTTTGCGACGTCTTGCTTCCATAGCCCCCTCGGGAATTGGTGTGGTCATGCTTCCGCCGAATTCCACTCGCCTTGAATACACATCTAAACCGGACGGAATGTTCGCGGGCCGAACATTAGCGATAGAAGGAGGTTACTGTCTGTGGGGTATCCAACACTGATGCGGGCTGCTATTGCAATCCGAGTTCGTGCTCGAACTGCCGAATGACGGCGTAACACTCACAAGCGGATTTTTCGAGTTTCCTGCGGTCCACAATCTTTACTGCGCCTCGCACGTATTCTACGATTTCGTTCTTTTGCAGTACGGACGCCGCCAGGCTCACGCTGGACCGATCGGTACCCATCATCGTCGCGATGAAATCGTGAGTGATCGGAAGCACCCCGGAGCCCACCCGATCCTGCGTCATCAGCAGCCACCGGGAGAGACGCTGCTGTATATCGTGCAGCCGATTGCACGCCGCAGTCTGCGCCACTTGCATCCCTTGCAGCCCCGTAAGCCTGTTCAACATTACCTGAAGCTGGGGCGCCGAGCGCAGAATGCGTTGCAGCGCATTTCCCAATACTCGTGAGCCATCGCCGGCGATTTGGATGATTTCGCGCACGGAACTTCTGGTCAAGCCGGCGGCCAATCCCGCGCCCACGTAGCTTTCGTTACCCACGACGCCCACTTCCACGGTGCGGCCGTCTTTGGTCACCACCACTTGCGAAACCATTCCTCGATTCGGGAAGTAAACGAACTCGATATTTTGCGTCGGCTCATGAAGACTCAGATGACTCGGCAGGTCGATATACGTCAAGTCCGCACGCAGCATCTCGTATTCGTTGTCGGGTATGGCCAGCAGTATTTTATTCCTAACCGATTTTCCGTCCACGCTGGTTCGTTCGTCCGACGGTGCGACGCGAAAGTTTTTCCCGCTCATGTCTATCCTGAAAGGCGCGAAGCGCCCTGCACTATTTGCGTCGAAGTTCACATCCCTCGAAGGCAGTGTCAATTCAACCAGAAGAAGGGAGTAACAATCTGTGCGAAATAGGACATCGTTCAACTTTAACGGGGAGCAAATCGCGTGACGAAGCAACGGGGACCGGCCGGGCTTTGCTGCCGTCAGCTCGCCTGAGAGCGTATGAATTTTGAGCCGCAACGAAATCTGTAATACACTCCAGCCGCGCGACGCGCCACAACCTTATGGCCCCTTCCCGTGATCCCGAACCTCGCTGGCCCGCCTTCGTTGCGATGCTCGCGGCGGGCGGCGTGTACTTCTCACTGCCGGAGCGGCTGTCGGTGGGCCCCGGCTGGGGGTTGCTCGCCGTAATTTTGGTTTTGATGGTTCCCATCGCGGTATCGAACCGTCGCGGAGACTTCCACATCACCAGGCCGCTCGTACTCATCGCCAACGGCGCCATCACAGTGGGCATGATTACGTCGCTGGTTTGGCTGATCAAAGACATCCCGCAACATCTCGATCCGCCGATGGCTTTGCTGCGTGCCGCCGTCGCGCTGTGGATCACCAACATCGTGGTCTTCGCGCTCTGGTACTGGAAATTCGACGCAGGCGGCCCTTCGCGGCGCGACGCGCGCACCGGACGCCTGAAAAGTTCCTTCCTGTTTCCGCAAATGTTGAACGAGGAAGGCCGCGATCCCGACTGGTCGCCGCAATTCATGGACTACCTGTTCCTGGCGTTTAATACCAGCACGGCTTTTTCGCCGACGGACACTGCCGTTCTTGCGCGGTGGGCTAAAGCTGGCACGATGTTGCAGTCGTTGATCTCGCTGGCGATCGTGGTGCTGCTAGCCGCGCGCGCCGTGAACATCTTCTGAGCGCCTCCGGAATTAAGTCATGCGACTCGGTTCCTCGCGCTCCTTCCGCAGCACGCTCTCAGATCGCGAAGTAACGCCGCGGTGTTTGTCCCAGCTGCCGCCGGAACATCACGATGAACGCACTGGCGCTGCTATAACCTGCGTCCAGCGCCGCTCCCGTGACTTTTTCACCGGACGCCAGCAGCTGCATCGCGTGCAGCAGTCTCAGTTGCTGGCGCCATTGACTGAATGTCATTTTCGTTTCCGCCAGGAACCGTCGCTCGATCGTCCGCTTGCTCGCACCGCAATCTTGACAAAGCGCTGCCAGCGTCCTTTGCCTTCCGGGCTCCGCAAGCAGCGCATCTACAACTCGCATCGCGCGGCGATCGGTCGGATGAGGCAACTGCAGTGGAATCGAATGCACCGCTTCTAGCTGATCCGCAATCATTTCGATGATCCGCCGCTGGACTGGTTCCTGCTTCTTTAGTTTCGGAAACTTGCAAGCGTGCAGAATCAGTTCCCGCAGCAGCGACGATACGTTCATCACAAAACATTTCTCCGCCTTCGTTCGCACCAGCTTGGGAGCGAAGTACAGGGTCCTCATCGAAACCGGCCCCAGGATCGCCACGGAGTGCGGCGTTCCGGCGGGTATCCACACCGCACGCAGCGGCGGCACCACCCAAATGCCCTGTTTCGTCCGCACCGTCATTACGCCCTTGGAAGCAAAAATCAATTGATCCTCGGGATGAAAATGCTTGGGGATCACGTGATCGTCGGGAAAATCGTGCGCCAGCGTGGCGAGGTGTGCCATTCGGCGGCCCCGACGATCCGATAACAGCCTGTGGCACCTATGCGACATTTGTTGTCAACATAGCGAGAGACAACACGGACCGCAAGTGCTACTTTGCAACCACACAAGGCCCCAATCGGGAGGACCGAAATGTTGGCTTCCAGCAGAATTGTAGGCGTGATCCCTACGCGAGATTCCAAGCTAGCCAGGGGATTTTACGAAGGCAAACTGGGTTTTCGATTTGTCAGCGACGATCAATTCGCCCTGGTGATGATGGCGGGCGAAACCATGCTCCGGATCTCCAAGGTCCCCAAGGAATTCGTTCCAGCCGCGTTCACAATTCTGGGTTGGGAAGCCAAGGACATAGAAGCAATGGTCCGTTGGCTCCAAGGACGGGGCGTAGCATTTCAGAAATACCCGTTCATTCAGGATCAAGAACTTGGCATTTGGACAGCGCCCGGCGGCGACAAAGTTGCCTGGTTCAAAGACCCCGATGGCAACGTGCTTTCCGTCAGCCAGCATGTCTGAAGCAGACGATTCGGAAAGTCATTCGTGAAACGCAAGGAGGCGCCGTGACAAAATCGTTGATCCTGGGAACGATCTTAGGCGGTTTGATGGCCTTTGTATGGAGCTCCATTTCCTGGGAACTCATCGGCTGGCACGAAAAAACTATGGTCGCATTCCACAACGAGGACGAGGTGTCCGCGGTGATCGCCTCGCACGCCGGCCAGGACGGCACCTACATATTGCCGAGCATGCCGCCAACCGTCGGATTGACTCCCGAACAGAAGAAGAACGTGATAGCCGCGGTAATGCAGAAGATGCAGGCCGGCCCCATCATGGTCGCGGCCGTGCGCCGTGGCGGATTTGGCTCGTATTCCCGCGGCCTCATCATTCAGCTGCTCAGCTTGATGGCCGCGGCATTCCTGCTCACATGGCTGCTGCTGCAAACCACCGGTTTGAGCTATGCCCGCAGGGTAGCGTTTCTGGCGGTCGTAGGCCTCGCCGCCAGCGTCATTGTGGATCTCCCCAATTGGAATTGGTGGGGCTTCTCCGGCCCGTATACCGCCGTGAACCTGGCGGATTCCACGCTCACCTGGCTCTTTGCGGGCCTCGTCATCGCCAAAGTCGCCAAACCCGCCCAGCCCGCGATGACCTAGTCGGTTTTGGAGATCCAATCGTATCTCCTGTTGCGCACCTCGAATTTGCGACATCGGGAGTCAGCCCCTTGAACTTCGAGGCAATTTTCTTAACGCGGCATCGGCGCGGAGCAAGAAACCATAGGCTCCAACGATCACCGCGACGATCATCTTTCTGGATATGCTGTTTAGGTCGACCGACGCGCAGGGCGTCACGGATCAAATGTGTGCGTTGGAAATCAGCAATACAAAAAGGCTGAGTAAGAACGAAGAGGTTGCTCCAACCGGAGCAAAGAGTTTTCCACCAGTAGGAAACGAAATATGTACTGCACTTTGCTGCTTGGCGCGAAAAGCCTTGGATGTCTGCCGCATCCGCCAGGTCATCCCGTGAATCCCCTCGACCACCAACGTCGCGGCGAGTAGTTGCGCCACAAATTGGACCCCATCCACAAATCCGCCACTGCAGATATGGGGAGGCCACACGCCCCAACTGGTGTGGGCTCGCAGGGCCGCGAGGACTAATAACGCAAAGGCGAGAGCCACTTGACGGATCACGCGCTGCCAATTGTACGGAGGCATTGTGGCCGATATTAGCACGCGGTATATTTGACGCGACTGCAGAACACTGTCAGTAGAGCTTGGTCAGGCGCATTATCCGAACCCCACCCCGCATGAGTACCCGGAGTTCATTGACTTGCACTCCGGCGCTGTGATAACCATACTCGCGTCCTTTTATTAAACGGACCTTGCCTCGACCACGGATGGCGGCCAAAACTCAACGGATTGAAGTCATGCTGGAGACGCTTCTGGAAAGCGTGGACCTGGCGGAAAGCATTTCCATGCGCGTGGCTGAGGCCGCAGGCTTTCCCGAGGAAGAAGTCCACAAAATCGGCATGGCCGTCCGCGAAGGCGTCATCAACGCCTACAATTACGGCAACCAGCAGGATCGCCATAAGAAAATCATGATGACCGTCGAGCTGCAGCCGGACAACATGATCGTGCGCGTGCTCGATCAGGGCAAAGGCTTCGAGCTCACCGAAATACCCGATCCGCTGGCGGAAGAAAACCTGCTGCGCACCTCTGGCCGCGGCCTCTTCCTGATGCGCGCTTTCATGGACGATTTCAGAGTCGAGCGCGGGCCCGAAGGCGGCGCGCACTTGATTATGATCAAGAAACTGCCCCAGCCAGTTTCTGACAACGGCAAGCACAAACCAGAGTAGAATCAAAACACGAGGTCACCGTGGCTCTCCAAGGAACACGCCGCACATTGGGCGACGTAACGATTGTTGATTTCAGCGGCAAGATTACGCTGGGCGAAGGCAGCGCCATGTTGCGCAATACCGTGCGCGAGTTGATCACTGCCGGCAACAAGAAAATCCTGCTCAGCCTCTACGACGTGGATTACATCGACAGCTCCGGCATCGGCGAACTCGTCAGCGCCTACACCACGGTGAAAAACGCCAGCGGTGAGCTGAAGCTCCTGCACCTGACGAAACGCGTTCACGACATCCTGCAGATCACCCGTCTCTTCACAGTATTCGACGTCCAATCCGACGAAAACACCGCCATTCACAGCTTCAAATCATAGCCTCGCCTGAGTACCTACGCCGGCCGGTCTTCCGTTTGCCGCATGCCATCCCCTCGTTTATGTTAGTATTTACGTTCAACATTTCGCTTGGGGTGCACACTTGGCGCAACATCTTTCCCGCAAGGAACTAAAAACGGACGAAATTCGCGAAACACTCGCGCACGGCGCGGACGCCGTCCTTTCCCACAAACAATTGACCGTTTATATTTTGCTGGCTGCGGTGCTGGTCGCTATCGGCATTTTCGGCTGGCAAACCTACACCGAGCGCCAGACCGTGAAGGCCGCCGCTGCCTACGACGACGCCATGAAATCTTTCGAAGCTCGCATTCGCACTGCGGGCGAGCCTGCTCAGCCCGGCGAAACCACCTACATCGACGACAAAAATAAATATTCCGACGCCGCGCAGAAATTCGCCGCCGTAAACGCAAAATTCGGCCACACCCGCCCCGGCCAACTCGCCGCCTACTACGCCGCCTTGAGCGATGAAAAGCTCGATAAGAATGACGAAGCGAAAAAATGGCTGCAGGGTCTGTCCGAAAGCGGCGTCGAGGATTTCGCCGCCATGGCGCGCTTCGAACTCGCGCAATTGAACGACCGCATGGGCCAGAGCGACGAGGCCGTCAAACTTTATCAGCAATTGATCGCCAAACCCGTCGTGCTGGTTCCCAAGCCGGTGGTGATGCTGGCGCTCGCCGAACACTACGGCGCGAAAAATCCCGCGGAAGCCACCAAGCTTTATTCCCAAATTAAATCCGACTACCCGGACACCCCCATCGCCGAGCAAGCCACTCAGGAACTAAACCTCCTGCCCGGCAAATCGTGAGCCTTCGCAACTCGGCAGCCACGCCATCCAATCCCGGCTGATTATTTCCACGATAGCGGCTAGAATGTCCGGATAGAATGCTCGCATCCTACGCGATGGACGTGCGCCGTACCCGCGGCCGGCGCTTCCTGGAGCCGCAACATCCCTATCGCAACGATTATGCGCGGGACCGCGACCGCGTGATCCATTCCCGCGCTTTCCGCCGCCTCGAAGCCAAAACGCAAGTCTTCACCACGCGCTACTCCGATCATTTCCGGAATCGCCTCACTCACACCTTGGAAGTCGCACAAGTGGCACGGACCGTCGCCGACGCGCTCAATTTAAATACCGATCTCGCTGAATCGCTGGCGCTTGCCCATGATATCGGCCATCCGCCTTTCGGCCATGCCGGCGAAAAGCAGCTCGATCTGCGCATGCAGCAATTCGACGAACGCTTCAACCACAACCTTCACGCGCTCTACATCGTCGAAGAATTCGAACAGAGCTATCTCGATTTCAACGGCCTGAACCTCACCTTCGAAGTTCGCGAAGGCATCATCAAACATTCGCGCGAATATTCTGCGGCTGAATTTCCCCAACTCGCGGAATATCTGCTGGACCAGCGCCCTCCGCTCGAATCCCAGCTAATCGATTTCGTGGACGAGATCGCCTACAACACCGCCGACCTCGACGACGGTTTCGAAGCCCGCTTGATCGATCTCGATCAGCTGCGCGCCGAAGTTCCCATTTTCAATTCGGCGTACGAAGACGTGGACCGCCACTACCGCGAGGCCAAGCCTAAGCTGAAATTCAACGAGTCCCTGAAGCGCGTGCTCGATCTGCTCGCCACCGACCTCATCGAAACCACGCAAACCCGTGCCGCAGAATCCGGCGTAGCGACCGTCGAAGATATCCGCCGCCATCCTCAGCGCCTCGCCGGCTTTTCACCCGCCGTGGCCAAGCTGAACGGCGACCTCAAACGCTTCCTCTTCGCCCGGCTCTATTCGCAACCGACCATCGTCGAAGACCGCGACCGCTCCGTAGTCGCGCTCGACGCCCTCTTCTCATTTTTCCTCGACGATCCCAAGCGCATGCCTCTCCAGTACGCCAAACTAGCCGCGCAGCACCCGCCCTACCGCGTCATCTGCGACTACATCGCCGGTATGACCGATCATTTCCTCCTCCGCCAGTGCCACGAACTCCTCGGCCTCCCCGCTGCTCCCTAGCGCCCGCCACTCTTGTAGCAGATTCCTTCGATTTTTCGCCGCCACCTCCAGTGTAAAATGGTCATTGTCCGTTTAGTGTCAATCAAACGATCTCCACAGCAGGCTGCCTTGACATCGCGGTCACTGGACTTATAATTGAATTTGCTCTATAAAGACGGGGAAATCCAATGTTTCTCGATGTCAACGAACTCGCGCTGCGCAAGATCCGCATCCGGAAGAGCTACACCCCGGGTACGCTCGATTTCCATTCCGGTGAATTCCACCAGGTCGAGCCGTTGGAAATTCGTGCCACCGCCGAGCTGGTTGAAGGCCAAATCCGCATCTACGGCAATCTGCACACCCGTGTCGAGCTGATCTGCGCCCGCTGCCTGGATACCGTCGTCGAGGAAATCAGCCGCGATTTCGATCTCTTCTACCGCCCCATGACTTCCATGGCCGTGGATGAGGAATTTCACCTCAATCTGGACGATACCGAAGTCGCCTTCTTCGAAGGTGACGGCCTGTTCCTGGCAGATATTCTGGCCGAACAGGTGAATCTGGCGCTTCCCATGAAGGTGATTTGCCGCAGCGATTGCCGCGGCCTTTGCCCGCATTGCGGCGCTAATCTAAACAATGAAGAATGCCGCTGTGAAAAGCATGCATCTGACCCCCGGCTCGCCCCGCTGGCCCGTCTGAAGCAGGACTGGTTCAAAAAGCAATAAGACGCTACAATACCTTTTCCATTTCGGCCGCTCTGGTAGCGGCCTGTCAATTGAGGAGCTGCAATGCCGAATCCAAAACGCCGTCACTCGCATGCGCGCAAGAACAAGCGGCGCGCCCATGACTTTCTTACGCCCTTGTCCTTGGCCGAATGCCCCAACTGCCACGAGAAAAAGCTGCCTCACAATGCGTGTCCTCATTGCGGCTTCTACAAGGGTCGGGAAGTGATTGACACCGCTGCCAAGACAGCCTAAGTTTTCATCGCCTACCTTTCGTTTGGTGCTCTCTGGGTGCCCATGGGTGTATAGATGACCACCATTGCCGTTGACGCTATGGGAGGCGACCATGCGCCGCGCGCCGAGGTCGAAGGCGCGATTCTGGCCGCTCGCGAGCTAGGTGTCCGCATCCTTCTCGTCGGAATCGAAGCCACCGTACGGCAGGAGCTCAGTCGCCACGGCCATCGCGGCCTGCCCATCGAGATCGTCAACGCCACCGACGTCATCACCATGAGCGACTCGCCTTCGCAGGCCTTTCGCCGCAAGAAAGAAAGCTCGGTGCACGTTGCCGCGCGCCTGGTGCGCGATGGCAAGGCTGAAGCGCTGGTGAGCGCCGGCAATACTGGCGCAGTCATGACCGTCGCCCGCTTTGTGTTGGGGACGCTCGCCGCTGTGGACCGTCCCGCGCTGGCCGCTGCTTTCCCGAACATGAAGGAAAAAGTCACCGTCATCCTGGATGTCGGCGCGAATGTTGATTCCAAGGCGGAGCAGATCGAACAATTCGCTGTGATGGGCGAAATTTATTACCGCACCATTTGGGGCACAAAGCGCCCGCGCGTCGCGCTGCTTTCCATTGGCGAAGAGGAAATGAAAGGCAACGAGCTCACCCGCGAAGCCGCCGCGCGCCTGAAACAGCTTTCGCTAAATTTCGTGGGCAATGTCGAGGGTCGCGACGTTTTCCGTGGCGACGTGGACGTGATCGTCTGCGACGGCTTCATCGGTAATATTGCGCTGAAAATCAGCGAAGGACTTGTGGAACATATCGGCGCGATGTTGAAGAAAGCCATCAAGAGCAGCCTGAAATCGCAAGTCGGCTACGTTTTGTCGAAAGATGCGTTCGACAGCTTCCGCAAACGCACCGATTCCTCTGAATACGGTGGCGCTCCGCTTCTCGGCGTCCGCGGCATCACCATCATCGGGCACGGCCGTTCCAATGCTCTCGCCATCAAGAACGCCATTCGTGTCGCCAGCGAACTGTGCCGCTCGCGCTTCAACGAAAAAATCGAACAGGAGCTTTCCGCTGCCGCCCTTGCTGCGCGTGGCTGATCAGCGCGGAACCGCCAACCTCTCATGGGCAAACTAGCATTCCTTTTTCCCGGACAGGCCTCGCAGTATTGCGGCATGGGCCGCGACCTCGCCGCAAATTTTCCCGAATCGAAAGCCGTTTTCGACGCGGCCGATTCCGCGCTGGGATTTTCCATCACGCAAACCTGCTTCGAAGGTTCCGAAGAAGCGCTGAAGCTCACCGAAAATACGCAGCCCGCAATTCTGACAGTCTCCACCGCCGCCCATCGCGCGCTGGAAAAGCAGGGAATCGTTCCTGATTTCGTCGCAGGCCACAGTCTGGGTGAATATTCCGCGCTGGTGGCCGCCGGCGGAGTGGATTTTTCCGCGGCCGTGAAGTTGGTCCGCGTTCGCGGAAAATACATGCAGGAAGCCGTGCCGGCCGGGCAAGGCGCCATGGCCGCGATCCTCGGCCTTTCACCCACCGAAGTAGCGGACATCTGCAAAAAAGCCGCCGAAAATGAAATCGTCTCGCCCGCGAATTTGAACTCGCCGGAACAAACTGTCATTTCCGGTTCTGCCGCAGCCGTGAAGCGCGCCGTCGAAATTGCCTCGCAGAGCGGCGCCAAGCGCGCGGTAATCCTGCCGGTTTCCGCGCCCTTCCATTGCGCTCTCATGATGCCCGCGCAGCGGCGCCTAGAACCTGACTTGCGCGCCACTCCATTCAACGCGCTGAAAATTCCGCTCATCACCAATGTGGACGCCCAGGCCATCTCCACCGGCGAAGAAGCCCGCGACGCCCTCATCCGCCAGGTCACCGCCCCGGTCCGTTGGCTGGATTCCATCCGCGAGATGATCGAATCCGGCGTAACAGTCTTCGTCGAAGTGGGCCCCGGCAAAGTCCTAACCGGCTTGCTGCGCCAAATCGATCGCTCCGTCCGCGTCTTCAACGTAGAAGATTCCACCACCCTAAACTCCACAATGGAAAAACTAGCCCAAGCCCGCGCCGAAGTCCGCGAACCGTAACGCCGCCACCCAGTTGCCATACCCATTCCTCATAAGGTAGTTTCAATCCCTATGTTCTCACTCCAAGACAAAGTCGCTCTGATCACCGGCGCCTCCCAAGGCATCGGCCGCTCCACCGCACTCGCCCTCGTAGTCGCAGGCGCAAAAGTTTCCCTCGCCGCGCGCAACGCCGAAAAACTCGCAACTCTCGTAAGCGAAATCGAAGCCGCCGGCGGCACCGCACTAGCCGTCCCCATGGACGTAGCCGATCCCGCGCAAGTGAAGACCGGCTTCCAGCAGATTCTCGCGAAATTCGGCAAGCTCGACATCCTGGTGAACAACGCCGCCATCACCCGCGACACTCTCGCCCTGCGCATGAAGCTCGAAGACTGGGACGCCGTGCTGCGCACCAATCTCACCGGCGCGCATCTCTGCATACAGCAAGCTCTCGGCGCGATGCTCAGGCAGCGCTCCGGCCGCATCATCAATATCACCTCGGTCGTCGCGCAAACCGGCAACGCCGGCCAGGCCAACTACGTCGCCTCCAAAGCCGGACTGATCGGCCTTACCCGCGCCATCGCCGTCGAAGTCGCTTCACGCAGCATCACCGTGAACGCCGTGGCTCCCGGCTTCATCGACACGCCCATGACCGCGCCTCTCCCTCAGGAACTTAAAGACAAAATGAAATCCATGATCCCGCTAGGCCGCTTCGGTACCGAAGCCGACGTAGCCGCCGCCATCGTCTTTCTCGCCAGCGACGAAGCCGCGTACATCACCGGGCAGGTCCTCGACGTCAACGGCGGCCTCTACATGGGCTAATGCAGTTTTCGTCCCAGAATCCAAAACGTCAGCGTCATACCCCAAGAATCGTCACGGCGCCGCGCACCCGTAAGTCACCACGCGAATCCGCCAAACCCACTGCCCCGTCGTAGGTTGATATTCCTGCTTCCACTTCGCTCCGGTATCGCGCACCACGTCCTCTTCGCCGGCGATCTTGCAACGCGCACTCAAAGCCGCGCGAATCTCGTCTATCGAGGGCCCGGGCACCCCAAAACTCAATCCGTCGAACACCGCGACAGTCGCGCTGGTAGGCGAACCCGCGTCGATCCACTGCTGCGGTGTGTATACGTCGCGCGCATGCACCGACACAGGCAGAACCCCCGCAAAATGTGCTCTTGTCACCGGGCTTGTGGATGGCGTGAAATACGTCAGATAAAAAAAGAACGAAGGATTATTCCCAATAACGATCCCGCCGTTACCCGCAACTTGCGCAGCCTCTCGCGCCACCTGGTCCCAAGGCTCGATCCAATGCGGCGCAGCGTAAAGTTTGCGCGAGAAAATTCCGTACCAGCCAATCGCGCCCACCAAAATCAGCGAGCCCGGCAGCAAGCGTCGCGGCTGGCAGTGCCATCGTCCCCAGCGTGACCCCGCTGGAAAGAATCAGCCACGGGCTGATCATCAGCATCCGCCGCGTTGTGACAATCTGCAGAAACGTCATCACCGCCAGCAGCGCCGCGAAAGACAAAAAGAATCGCCGGGCGTCCGGCTTTGCGTAAACGACGACCAGCAGCAGCACGCACGCAATCGCCAAACCCGCTGCAATCCCCGGCACCCAGAACGACGGCGCAACCGATTCGCTCACAAATAAACAGTAGAGATTGTAAATGCCCGTCGCCACCTTAGGACTCGCACGGCCAGTCACAGCACCTGTGTGCAGTTCCGTGATGAACGCCCGCATGATCGGAATCGACGCCACCAGCAGAAATATCCC
>Ga0070761_10000689_pt1 | contig 21678 bp, 20 predicted proteins | sample HubBroMetageREF1_FD_66724 | JGI IMG/M metagenome (GOLD analysis project Ga0070761, IMG submission 66724) | Reference soil microbial communities from the Hubbard Brook experimental Forest, New Hampshire, USA - Hubbard Brook CCASE Soil... | ecosystem: Environmental > Terrestrial > Soil >... | reverse complement strand
TTCCTGCAGAAACCTTTCACCCTTCAGAATCTAGCCAAGAAAGTCCGCGAAGTCCTGCGCGCAAGATCCAGCCCGCCGCCCGCTCCCAAGTCAGTCGCCAAATCAGCATCAAGCTAGTGGCTTGGGATCAGCGCATCGCTGTAGCGATGCCGAAGCTCTTAGGGACAGGCTGCTCCCTTAGGGGCTGGCGCTTGCAACTTTTCTTCCGTCCGCGCGTCCTATACTGGTGTGAGCGCTGGAGCGCGAACACATCGGAGTAGCAATGCTGATCCGCAACCTGGGTGCGATTCCGTCTTCTGAAATTACTCCCAAAACAACCTATCTGAACCGTCGCAACTTCCTCGCTGGCGCGGCCATTGCCGGCGCGGCGGCGGTCACCGGTGTCGCCTTCCGTGATCTTGCCGATCTGGTCGATCCCTCGCTCACCGCACAGGCCAACGCCAAAATTGACGGCTTGCAGAAAAGTCCCTTCCGCACGACGGAGAAGGAAACACCCTATAAAGACGTCACCAACTACAACAATTTCTACGAATTCTCCACCGACAAATACGAGCCTGCCGACCTGGCAAAGAATTTCAAGACCCGTCCCTGGACGGTGACCATCGACGGCGACGTCAAGAAAAAGCAGGTGCTCGACGTCGACGCGATTATGAAAATGGCCGCCCCCGAGGAGCGCATCTACCGTCATCGTTGTGTCGAGGGCTGGTCGATCGTCGTGCCCTGGATCGGATTCTCCCTGAGCGAACTGATCAAGCGCGCCGACCCGCTGCCCAAAGCGAAGTATGTGGAGTTCACGACCTTATACGATCCCAAGCAAATGCCCGGCCAGCGTACCAGCGTATTGCAGTGGCCTTACCTCGAAGGTCTGCGCATGGATGAGGCCATGCACCCGCTCGCCCTGCTCTGTTTCGGCATGTATGGCGAGGTGCTCCCGAATCAGGACGGCGCGCCACTTCGCATCGTACTTCCATGGAAGTACGGATTCAAAAGCGCGAAGTCGATTGTCCGCATCCGCTTCACCGGCGACCAGCCCCTGAACACCTGGCAGCAGGCCAATTCCAGGGAATACGGTTTTTATTCGAACGTGAATCCGAACGTCGACCACCCGCGCTGGAGCCAGTCGAAGGAACGCCGCCTCGGTGAATTCCTCAAGCGCCCGACGCTCATGTTCAACGGTTATGATCAAGTCGCGAGCCTGTATTCGGGCATGGACCTGAAAAAAAACTTCTAGGAATTTGTAATTGGCGATCTGTAGCTGGAGAGTTCCAGCACCCGTAAATCCGTAATTCCGAAATGAAACTCCGTCTCACCAAGATCGCGATCTTCCTCGCCGCGCTGATCCCGCTGGAACGCCTGCTGTGGAAGGCTTTTCACGACGGCCTCGGCGCCAATCCCATCGAGGTCATCACCCACGCCACCGGCGATTGGACGCTGATCCTCGTCCTGATCACGCTCTCGATTACCCCGCTGCGCCAGATCACCCATCAATACTGGCTGATCGGCGTCCGCCGCATGGTCGGACTGTTCGCCTTCTTTTACGGAACTTTACATTTCCTCACCTACATTTGGCTCGATAAGTTTTTCGACGTCCCTGAAATGTTGAAAGACATCGCCAAGCGCCGCTTCATCACCGTAGGCTTCGCCGCCTTCGTCCTCATGATTCCGCTGGCCCTGACCTCCAGCGCATGGTCGATCCGTCGCCTGGGCGGCAAGCGCTGGCGGCGCCTGCACCGCCTCATCTATCTAACCGGGATCCTGGCGGTGATCCATTACTTCTGGCTGGTGAAAGCCGACCACCGCAAGCCCATCGCATACGGCATCGTACTCAGCATTCTGTTGCTCTACCGCGTGGGCGTCTGGATGTCAGAAAAAGCGTCAGAACGGGGCAAACAGCTGGCCCCGGCTGCGAGTCGGGCGGAAGTTACCAAAGCGTAAGGAACCGCCCCCGACAATTTTTTCCACCGAAACTTTATTCTAGAATCCGGGTTAGCGCATCTTAAGAATTGAAGCTAGGAGTGTCTTATGAATCCCCATGCCTGCACCAAGTATGCCGGACGCCTGCTCATGGCTCTGGCGGCAATCACCAGCATCCTCCTGATGGCAGCCTGCGGGTCCGGCAGTTCGTTCACCCCGCCCAACCAAGTCGGCTTCACCAACGGCAGCCTGAATGGCACCTATGTTTTTTCCTCGGCAGGCTCAGATACGAACCTAGCCCCTCTGGCCCTCGCTGGCGCTTTCACGGCCACTGGATCGGGCGGTATTAGCGGAGGCACGATGGACGTCGTCGACGAGGAAGTTGCGCCGATGTCGCCGGTCGCCCAAGCGATTTCCAGTAGTTCCTCCTACAGCGTTGGCACCGACGGACGCGGGCAGGCCAAGCTTATCAGTCCGTACGGAACCTTTATCCTGGATTTCGTCCTGATGTCGAGTTCGCACGGACTGGTTACCGAATACGACGGCAATGGCACCGGCAGCGGTACACTCGACTTGCAGACCGCAATCACGAGTTTGAGTCAGCTCGCAGGTCCCTACGCATTCACTCTTGCGGGTGCTGACACGGGCAGTGCTCCCTTCGCCTCGGCGGGGGCGTTCACGCTCAATGCCGGCGGCACCACGACCACCGCTGGCGTCGAGGACTTCAACGACGGCGGCGTCCCTGAGCTCCAGGAGTCTCTCTCGGGCGCAACAACCCTGGGTTCAGGGACCGGTCCTGAGGCCATCGTCCTCACCACTGAGAGCCACGTGCTCGACTTCGACTTCTACCCGATTGACGCCACGCACTGGAAACTCATCGAAACGGACTACAGCAATTTCCTTTCCGGCGATGCCTTCACCCAGACCGGCGCTTCCATCCCCACCGGCGAGATGGTGTTCACCATGGCCGGAGGCACCCAAAGTACGGGTTCCATCGCCAACGGGGGTGTTATGAACTCTACTGACGGGCTTGGCGACTTTAGCAGCGGCCTTGAGGATATCAACGATGACGGTACGGCAGTCACGCAGGTACCATTCAGCGGCAACCTCGACGCTGGCGAGAGCGGCCCCACCGGCGGCCGGGTTTTTGTCAATCTCAGTGGCTTCTCTCCCGCCAGTTCGTGGGTCATCTATCCCTCCAGCGGCGGCCTCCTGATGCTGGAAGCGGATTCGGCAACCGTTACCCTCGGTACCGCTTACGCCCAATCCGCCACGTCATTCACTTCCCCTGGGGACTACGGACTAAACCTCTCCGGAGCCAATGGCGGCGGCGAAGTTGACGACATTGCTCAGTTCGATGTCACCACTGATGTATCACCAGCAATCAACATCAATGGCATATTGGACGAAAATGTCGGCGGCAGCCAGGATTCGGGCGGTATGTCCGGCACCTACACTCCGGGTTCGCCTAACGCGTTCGTTGTCACCGCCTCCAACTCGTACATAGGCGGGTTAACCCTGGCGTACTACGTGGTCGACAGCTCGACCGCCATCTTTGTCGACCTCGACCCCAGCACGAGCGGGTTTCCCCAGGTTGCGATAGGAACCTTCGAGGCGCAGAGCACGCCCGGGAACAACGTAGTTCAGCAGGCGCGCACCTCGATGGTGCACCCAACAGTCCGGCCACACACAGCGATGCGGCGCAAATAAACTCCGCGGATCGCCTATTCACCAGGGCGCGGCTTCAAAGCCGCGCCCTGGTTTTCGTAGTTACTGTAATGGAGTGACGGGCGTCTCGCCCGTCCATCTGGATGCCGCCGGGGTCGGGCGGGGACGCCCGGCGCTCCACGAACCAACTTACTTAATCGCCTCCGCGGCGATCCGCTCCGTAACGAACGCCTCGATTACGTCGCCAGCCTTGATGTCGCCATAGTTCGAGATCGAGATACCGCACTCCATGCCGCTGGTCACTTGCGACGCATCGTCTTTGAAGCGTCTTAGCGACGCCACTTTTCCTTTGAACACGACCACGTTATCGCGCAGCAGCCGCACTTCGGAATCGCGCTTGATCAATCCATCGCTCACGCGGCAACCGGCAATCGTTCCCACCTTCGGAATGCGGAATGTTTCTAGCACTTCGGCGCGTCCCTGGTAAGTTTCTTTGATGGTCGGTTCGAGCAGGCCGGTCATGGCGCGCTTGATCTCGTCTTGTAGTTCGTAAATGATCGAGTGCAGACGAATGTCGACTTTTTCCTGATCGGCGAGTTCCTGCGCTTTGCGCTCCGGACGCACGTTGAATCCAATAATGATGGCATTCGACGCCGAAGCCAGCAGCACATCGGTCTCGGTGATCGCGCCAATGCCCGACCGCAGCAACTTCAACCGCACTTTGTCGTTCGACAATCGGCCGAGCAAGTCGCCTAGCACTTCGACCGACCCCTGAACGTCGGCCTTGAGGATGACGTTCAGCTCTTTCATGCCCGCCGTCTTCAGTTGCTCCGCCAAACCTTCGAGCGAAACGCGCGAACTCTTGGCGAGCGTGGCTTCGCGCGCCTTCTGCTCGCGATAATCCGAAATATCGCGTGCCTTCTCGCGGTCGGCGACTACCACGAATTGATCGCCCGCCTGCGGCAAGCCTTCCAGCCCGATAATTTCCACCGGCGTCGAAGGCGGAGCTTCTTTCAGCGGCTTGCCTCGGTCGTCGAACATGGCTCTGACTTTTCCGTAGACGTTGCCGACCACGAAATTGTCGCCGGCGCGCAACGTGCCATTCTGCACCAGGATCGTTCCGACCGGGCCACGTCCACGATCCAGTTTCGCTTCCAGCACGAGGCCGCTCGCCGCGCGTCCCGGAGTCGCCTTCAACTCCTGCAGGTCGGCCGTGAGCAAGATCATTTCCATGAGCAGGTTGAGATTCGTTTTCTGCTTGGCGGAAACGTCGACGAACACCGTCTTGCCGCCCCACTCTTCGGGCACCAGCCCGCGATCCGCGAGTTGCTTCTTGACTCGCTCCGGCAGAGCGCCGGGTTTATCGATCTTGTTGACCGCGACAATGATGGGAACTTCGGCCGCGTGCGCGTGATCGATCGCTTCCACCGTCTGCGGCATGACGCCGTCGTCGGCCGCGGTGACCAGCACCACAATGTCGGTCGCTTTCGCTCCGCGCGAGCGCATGCGCGTGAAAGCTTCGTGGCCCGGCGTATCCAGGAACACGATCTCGCGCCCGTAAGCTGGAGACGCTTTGTCAGTGATGGAGACCTTGTAAGCGCCGATATGCTGCGTGATGCCGCCTGCTTCGCCTCCAGCCACGTTGGTGGAACGGATCGAATCCAGCAGCGTCGTTTTGCCGTGGTCGACGTGGCCCATGATCGTAACCACTGGTGGACGCGGTATTGCTTCCGCGCCCTCCTCGCTGCTCTCGACTGCTTCGGTGGTGTCTTTCGCCGCTTGCTCTTCGAAGGTGATCACTTCCGTATCCGCTCCGAAGAAGCGCGCCATTTCGCTGGCCAGTTCCGCGTCGAGCGTTTGATTGATGGTGGCGAATACGCCCCGTACGACCAAGCGCGCAATCACATCTTTGGCGCGAATGCCCAGCTTCTCGGCCAGGTCTTTCACGGAGATGCCTTCTGTGATCGTGATGTTGCGCGTGATCGGCGCCGGTTCGGTGTTGATGGTCATACGCGGCGGCGGAGTGTAGCCCTTCATCGGGCCTTCCTTCACTCCTCGCGGCACATATCTCTGTCCCGGTCGCCGGGCTGGTCCTCCCGGACGACTTCCCGGACGCGACGGTCCGGGCGGCGGCAGCGTTCCTCCCGGACCTACACCGAGCGGACGCGCTCCCGCTGGTGCGACCCGGGTCGGATGCATCGGCCGCCGTTCACCCGGACGGAGTATCGGACGAGATCCCGGCGCTTGCGGCCGCGCCGTGCGCTGAAAGATTGGCTGTCCTGGCACAGGTCGTCCGGGCGTGGACCGCGGAGGTGCTCCTTCCGCTGCAGGCACGCCGGGCACGGGCAGAGGCGCCTTGTAGACCGGACGCGGGCCGGTCTGCGGCATGATCATCCGCGGTGGGGGCGCAGTCGGAGTCACTGACTTTGCGGCCACCGCGCCTTGCGTCTGCGCGACACCGGGAGGCGGCGCAGCTGGTGGAGCACTCCCGGTCGCAGTTGGAGTCGTAGCTCGCGGCGGAACAGCGATCGCTGGCGGCGGTGCTGTACTCGCCGCGGATGAGACGGCGGAAGGCTGTGTAGCGGAAACTTTGGGCGGAATCACGACCACGGTCGGCGGCCGATATCCAGCAGCTACCGAAGCCGGCGTCACCAGTCTCGCGGCCGGTGGCGCAGCCGCAGGAGCATCGACTGCAGGCCTGGGCGGCGTTGCCCTGGCCGGCGCCACCGGAGCTGGCGGAGCTTCCGCCTTCGCTTCTACCGCTGGTGCCGCAACGGGTGACTTGACTGCCGGACGCGCTGCGGGATGCTCGGCGGCTCCCTTTTGCTGCGTGATGGCGCGCAGCACGTCGCCCGGTCGCGAAATATTCGACAGGTCAATCTTGGTCTTGATCTCTTCTTCGCTGCGAGCGGTGCGCGAAGTCTTCGCCGAACTTGGCGCTGCCTCGGAGCGGCGACGCAAATGTTTCCGCACCAGTTCCGCTTCGTGCTCTTCCAGGGAACTGGAGTGCGTCTTCTTCTCCGTAACGCCAACCGTGGTCAGGACGTCAAGAATTTCCTTGCTCTTGACTTCCAGTTCACGGGCCAGATCATTGATTCGAATCTTACTCATCCGCTCTCGTTTCCTCTGCTTGTTCCGCTAATCTCGCCTGTCTAATCTCGCGTATCTAAGCTCGCATGGCCGACCTCATAAAATCCCTGTGCAGTTCCACTTCTGGATGACGAAGCCCGCGCCTTCGGTCCGGAAATACCTCCGAACTCGCCACATCCCAGCTTTCAGCTCTGCTTTTCTTCCGGGGCTTCTTCAGATGCGACTTCCGCGGTCGCGGATTCTTCCGCAGCGGACTCTTCAACGGCAGGTCCGCTGCTTTCTTCTGCTGACGCCGCTTCGGTGGGCTCTGCTCCCGCGGCCAACGCATCCGCTTCTACTGAGCCTTCTGTCAGCGATTCTTCGCTGATTCCCGCTTCGCCGACTGCCGCTTCGGTGGCGGCTTCTCCCGTGTTTTCCGCTTCCACTACTGCCTCGCCGCCATCCAGACTGGCGAAATAATTATTGACCGCAATACTGATTTTTTCCACCGTTTTTGGACCAATGCCTTCAATCGCTTCCAATTGCTCCGGCGTCATATCGGCCAGCGACTCCACCGTGTTCACGCCCGCCGCTTTCAGTTTCTCGACCAGTCCCTCGCCCAACCCAGTCACAATTTCCAGCGGAGTTACGGTCTGCGTGACCAGCGCCGACATCTGCTGTTCCACTTCCTGACGCTTTTCTTCTTCGCTCTTGATGTCGATCTTCCAGCCCAGCAGCTTCGCTGCCAGCCGCACGTTCTGCCCTTTCTTCCCGATCGCCAGCGAGAGTTGCGTGTCGTCCACCACCACTTCAAGATGCTTGTCCGCCGCGTCCACAATCGTCACCCGGCTCACTTTCGCCGGCTGCAGCGCTTTCTCTGCGAACGTAACCGGATCCTCGTGATACTCGATGATGTCGATCTTTTCTCCGCGCAGCTCGCGAATAATCGACTGCACCCGCATCCCCTTCATGCCCACGCAGGCTCCGACCGCATCCACGTCCTTATCCTTCGACAGCACCGCGATCTTCGTGCGCTCGCCCGCTTCCCGCGCGATTGCCCGGATCACCACCGTGCCGTCATAAATTTCCGGCACTTCGGTCTGGAACAGATGCTGGACTAATTCCGGAGCAGAACGCGAAGCGATCACGCCTGGACCCTTGGTTGCTTTTTCCACTCGCACAATCACCACTCGAATCCGCTCGCCCACTGCGAACGATTCCAGCCGCGACTGCTCCTTGCGTCCCATGCGCGCTTCGGCCTTGCCGATATCGAGAATCACGTCTGGACCCTCGAGCCGCTTGACGGTCGCGTTCACGATCTCATTCACATGCCCGATGTACTCGTTGTAAACCGTGTCGCGTTCCGCCTCGCGCACTTTCTGAAAAATGACTTGCTTCGCCAGCTGGGCAGCAATCCGCCCCAGAATTCCTTCCGTCACTTTCGGGATCAACAACTCTCCGCCAGCTTCCGCGCTCGGATCCAGTTTTCGCGCCTGCTCCACCGTCACCTGCAGATTCGCATCTTCCACTTGCTCCGGAGTCTCGACGATCGACTTCACCGCATAGGCATTGATTTTGCCGCTGTCTTTGTCGAGTACGGCGCGCAGGTTTTCCTGCGTCTTGTAGTATTTGCGCGTGGCCACCACGATGGCGTCCTCGACGGCGCTAACTACAATCTGCGGATCAATGCCCTTTTCCCGGCTGACCCCTTCGATGATGTTGTAAAGCTCACTCGCCATAAAAATTCCAAGTCGCAGGTCTTAGTTGTCAGGTCTCAGAACCTATGTTTTCCTGAAACCTGACGCCTAACACCTGACACCTTGCTCCTAAATTTCCGGCACCAGATTGGCCCTCTCTACATTGGCCAACCCAATTTCAACCTTTGTTGCTGCGCCCTCTTTCGGTCGCATCTTCTTCTTACGCGCCGCGCTCAGATCCAGCAGCAGCTTTCCGTTTTCGAAGCTTTCCAGCTTTCCTTCAAAATGCCGGTTGTTATCTACCGGCTCCCGCGTGGTCAACTTCACGCGTTGTCCGCGAAAGCGCTCAAAATCTGCCGCCTTCGTCAGCTTGCGATCGAGTCCTGGAGACGAAACCTCCAGCACATACGATCCACCCGGCAAAGCATCCTCAACATCGACAATCGTCCCAAACTCGCGACTGAATTTCGAGCAATCCTCGTGCGTCACTCCGTCCGGACGACCCACTACCGGCACCGCTCCCGGCCGGTCAATAAAGACGCGCAGCATGCGGTGCTTCCCTGCGCCGCATACTTCCACCTCGACCACTTCCAGCCCGCTCGAGCCTGCCACCCGCTCGGCAATCTGCCGGACCTTATCCAGATCTAAAGCCATGTTTTCAGCAATTTGCGCCAGAATGGCCGCGCCAGTCATTCCAGCAAATCTCCGAGCTACCCGGCCCAAACTAAAAAGTGGGCTTTCGCCCACTGGTGTGCTTCGACAATCCTGAGACTACGACACAACAGTATTCATCCGTAACTATACGCCGCGACTTTGGAAAACACAAACCAGCGCGGCGCGCGGCGACCGCCATGTGGGGACGCCTTCGCCACCAGCTCTCCAGCAGTTACGAAAGTATCGGAAGTAACCTTGCCGTCACGGCGCGCATCCCGCAAACTTCTCTAGATGCAGTCTTCGCGCACCCATGTCGTCATCGCAGTAGGCTTCGCTGTCCTGCTCGTGGGCGGTTTCCTCGGATACCTGAACTGGCTCAGCAACCAGGGGCCGGTTCTGTCGCGCTCGGAAGAACGCGACCCTTTGACCCAGATGCCGATCAGCATCACCATGAATCCGCTTCGCGATCGCACCATCGAACGAACTGCCAATCATTTTATGTCGGAGATGCGCGACGGCAATTGCCGCAAACTGCTCGTCCAGTGGGAACGGGATTACCGCAAGAAGCGCGCCGAATTCCTGTGCAACTCCGAAACCCAGCACCCGCTGATTTCCTGGAACCTGGTGGAATGGGAAGACGCGCCGCCGTTGGTGATTCTGCACTACAAAGGCCAGCGCTACAGCACTCCCGATCAGGACTCAACCTACAAAGATCTTTTTTCCGTGACTGAAGAACAGAAAGAATCTGGCTGGATCGTTACGAAGTACGATTCGTTCTACTGAAGTCCAATCCTCGGCGCACTCGCGTCTGCCAGCTAAGCGTCTCTCCAAACGACCAACGACCGTCGGCGAACGACTGACCCTACCCGCCAATATGCACCATCGTCCGCGACGCCGGCACAAACCCCGGCTCCCCGATGTGGTGGCGCTCTTCTTTCTTTTCCACCGCTTTCACAATGAACTCCGCAAGCGTCTCGTCGGCCACGCCGCGCCGCATCAGTTCATGCAGGTCGTGATCCCATACGGAAAATAAGCATGTGCGCAGCTTTCCGTCCGAGGTGATGCGAATCCGGCTGCAGTGTCCGCAGAATGGATGCGACACTGGCGCGATGATTCCAATCTCGCCCACGCCATCGGAGAAGCGATAACGTCTCGCCGTTTCGCTGCGTTCGTGCGCAATCTCCTCCAGCGGTAGATATTCCGACATGCGGGAGACGATCTCATCGAGCCTGACCACGATTTCCGGCGTCCAAACGCGATCCTCTTCGAGGGGCATGAATTCGATGAAGCGCACCACCACACGCTCTTCCCGGGCGAACATCCCGAACGGAATAATCTGATCTTCATTGAAGCCGCGGAGCAGCACGCAATTGATTTTCACCGGATCGAGCCCCGCCTGCCGCGATGCGCGCACACCCGCCAGCACGCTTTCGTATCCGTTCGGGACGCGCGTGATGCGCGCGAATCGCTCCGGATCTACCGCGTCCATGCTGACCGTAACCCGGTCGAGTCCCGCATCTTTAAGCGGCTGCGCAATCTCAGACAGCAGATGGCCGTTGGTGGTCAGCGCGATTTCAGGCTTCTTGCCCGCTGAAGTCCGCAGCTTTGCCAGGTCCCTCACGAACTCCACAATCCCCTTGCGCAGCAGGGGCTCGCCGCCCGTCAGGCGAATCTTCGTAACGCCTAGCCCAACCAGTATTCGCGCCATCCGCAGATAGTCTTCGAAGGGAAGCTCCGCGTATGCCGCGCCGTTGGTGCCGGTCCGGCAATACACACAACGATAGTTACAGCGGTCCGTGATGGAGATCCGCAGGTCGTGGATCGAGCGTCCGAAATTGTCGGTAAGCGGCATTTTGCACTTAGCACTTAGCAATCAGCGGTTAGAGCGCACCGAGCCGGTTCGGCTAAATGCCAAGTGCTGAATGCTGAGTGCTCGTTTTCACGGAAGGAAACAGGCAGGCAGGAGTTACCCGGCGAGCGTTTCCTTTCCAACTCGGGAGGCGCAGACGTTTCCGTCCGCACCCTCGGATCGCGCCGGTCAAGCCTGCCGCAACCCTCGCCCCCGCTGCCAGAGAATCTCTCAGGCGGCGGGGATCGGAAACTCGGACATGATTATAGATGCCGAAGGCGAACTCCGCGAACCGGATTCCTGGCGGAAAGACGCCCGTGCTCCATCGCCCCTGCTTCGTCGCCCAGTCCCGATCGAATCGCGCCTGCTAAACTTTCCCTATGAAAGCGCTGGTCATCACACGTTTCGGCGGTCCCGAGGTTCTCGAATTGCAGCAGATGCCCGACGCGCATCCCACGCCGGAGCAGGTGCTGGTGAAAGTGGACGCGGGTGGCCTCAACTTTGCCGATTTGATGACCACGCACGGCGGGTACGCTGGTACTCCCAAACCTCCGCTCACCGCCGGCCGTGAATTCGCCGGCATCGAAGTATCCACGGGACGTCGCGTGATGGGCTATACGCAATGGGCTGCGTTCGCCGAGAAAACGGTGGCGCATCGCAACCTCGTCTGGCCCGTCCCTGAACATTGGACCTCCGAACAGGGCGCCGCTTTCCCGGTAAATTTCTTCACCGCCTACCTCGCCTACTGGAAGGCCGGTTTGCTCGTACCGTCGAACGACAAACCCACTGGTGCCCGCGTCTTGATTCACGCCGTCGCCGGTGGAGTTGGCACCGCCGCTGTGCAAATCGGAAAGATTCTCGGCATCGAAATGTACGGAACTTCTTCTTCCGAAGACAAGCTGGCGCGAGTGCGTGAGCTCGGGCTGCAACACGGCATCAACTACAAACAGCGCGATTATGTCGAAGCGATCAAGGATCTGACGCACGGCGAAGGCGTCGACGCGGTTTTCGAAATGCTCGGCGGCGAACACGTTGCCAAGAGCGTCAAATGCGCGCGCGACTTCGGACGCGTCATCGTCTACGGCGCTGCCACCGGCGAAACTCCGCAACTCGACACCCGACTTCTCTACGCGAAAGGCGCAAGCATCCATGGACTGTGGCTGTCGTATCTGAGCGCGAATCGCCCGCTCATGGAATCCGCGTGGAAGCAGCTTTCAGAATGGCTGGCGGCGGGCAAGCTCCATCCTGTGATCGGGAAGGTGTTTTCGCTCGAGCAAGCGCGTGAGGCTTACACCCTGATGCAGGAAGGCAAGAATTACGGCAAGATTGTTTTAAAGATTCGTTAGCGGTTTTCTCTCCACAAACTCCAGACAAAACATTCCCACACTGTTACTCCAACAACATGCACTATCCGCTGCTAACGCGGATGACGGCCGCGCGTCCAATGGACATGTCTGCAAGAACAATGGTTCGCAAAGAAAAAAGAAACAGGGAACTAACTCAGACCGAGATTCGTATCCTGTAGCGAACCAACCAGAGGTGGATGAAGCCTTCGATCCACTTAAAAGAGTTTGCAGGGTGACGGGACTGGCGCACGCATGGTTTGGCGGCCCTGGGTGCGCCGGGTCCGAGTAAAAAGCACGAGTGTGAGGCCCGCGTCTTTTTGCATCACCCTGACATACGGATTGTAGGAGTTTGCGAGAAAAAGGCAAGCCCACAGTCGAGCGTCCGCGAACTGTCACTATCATTATCACTAGCCGCCCCCTAACGTCCGGGCGAGAAACCGGACAGAAAGCTTAAGGAGCATATGAAACTGAACCATGTAGCACTCAACAATCTGGCAAAGACTGTCGTGCTCGGGCTGGCCGTGTTGCTCGCATCGAGTGCGTTCGCAAGTAACAAGGGCACGCTGCTGGTGCGGGACGCTGTTGAAGTCAACGGTCAGCAGCTTGCTCCCGGCGAGTATCAGGTGCGCTGGGAAGGTACGGGATCGAACGTCGAGGTGAGTTTCATACGGGGTCGGAAGGAAGTCGCCAAGGCTTCAGCGAAAGTCATCGCACTCGACCAACCCGCCGACTACGATTCTGCTCTGGTCGACCACGCCAACGGCAAGGCGGCAGTTTCCGAGATACGCTTCTCCGGCAAGAAGTTCGCTTTAGCCATCGGCTCTACAGATAAAGCCGAAATGGGCGGAGGCTCGGGCAAGTAACTTATGAAGTCGCGGAACGTAAAGGTAGGGAGCACTCTGGTGCTCCCTTTCATTTCTCCGACAAATGGCTAATCCGCCTTTGGCGATGACGAGAATGCCGTTCGCGCTTGCGTCTTGAAGGACTTCAAAGTCCACCGTGTCGCCAACCTTCGAATCGCCCGACGAGATGGTGCGGTTGATCGGCAGTTTTAGGGGCGTCGAATCTTCCAGCACGAATCCCTTTGCGGATGTGAAGTTCGAAGTATCGGGCGTTTGTTGCGGCGTCGCGGGCTGAGCGCCGGGTTGTTCGGGTGGAGCAGTTGCAGGTCGGGGATTCGCGGTTTGGGCCGCTGACACATTAGCCAGAAGCAGCACCGGGAGAATTAGGGAGCAACGTTTCTGCATGAAAAACCTCAGGTCCGACTGTTCCGCGGCCGACAGTCCGCGGACAAGCCAATGTCTTCCGTGCAGAAAGTATCTCAACGCTAATCGAATTCTGACCGCGCTTCAATACTTAGGCATCTTAGTATCAATTCGTTCTGCCCAGGCATTGATGCCACCGGTCAGGTTGTGCACTTTGGTAAAGCCGGCTTGCTTGAGAAACAAGACGGCCTTCGCGCTTCGCCCGCCCATCTTGCAATGGGCCACGATCTCGCGGCTCGAGTCGAGTTCGCTTACTCGCTTTGGCAGGTCGCCGAGGGGGATGAGATATCCATTCAGGTTACAGATCTGGTATTCGTGTGGCTCGCGCACGTCGAGAATAAAAATGTCGGCTTTGGCGTCGAGCATCTTCTTCAAATCTTCCACGGAAAGTTCAGACAAGTGGCCTCCGGTTGCGGGCGCGGCTTCCACGCCGCGGATGCCGCAGAACTGATCGTAGTCAATCAACTTCGTAATCGTGCGATGCGTGCCGCAAACGGGGCAGTCGGGATTCTTGCGCAGCTTCAATTCGCGGAACTTCATCCCGAGAGCATCGACCAGCAGCAATCGTCCGACGAGGGAGTCGCCTTGACCGAGAATCAGCTTGATGGTCTCGGTCGCTTGAATCACGCCGACCAGTCCGGGCAGAATGCCGAGCACTCCGCCTTCGGCACAGGACGGCACCAAGCCGGGCGGTGGCGGCTCGGGGTAAAGGCAGCGATAGCAGGGCCCGTCATCGGTCGCGAACACGCTGGCCTGGCCTTCGAAGCGAAAGATGGAGCCGTAAACATTGGGCTTGCCGGTGAGCACGCAGGCGTCGTTGACGAGGTAGCGGGTGGGAAAATTATCGGTGCCGTCGGCTACGATGTCGAACTCGCGAAACAATTCGAGCGCATTGGCGCTGGTCAGTTTCATGTCGAACGTGCGCAGGTTCAGGAAGGGATTGACCGCCTTCAGTTTGTCGGCGGCGGAGTCGAGTTTCTTGCGGCCTACGTCGGCAGTGGTGTGGATGATCTGGCGCTGCAGGTTGGTGTAGTCGACGACGTCGAAGTCGACAATGCCGAGCGTGCCGACGCCCGCGGCGGTCAGGTAAAGTGCGAGCGGCGAACCCAGTCCGCCGGCTCCGATGCACAGGACTTTCGCGGCCTTCAGCTTCTGCTGACCCTCCATGCCCACTTCGGGCATGATGAGATGGCGCGAGTAGCGCAGGATTTCGTCGTTGCTTAAAGCGGCTTCGGCGGGTTTGACATCGGAAAGCGTGGGCATATAGATCCTTTTTCAATTGTAATCGGGACCAAGGCGAACTAGCAGGCCGTGGACGTGCCCTCAGCGGCTAAAGCCGTATCTAAAAAATGCGGTGACCGCAGCGGCGAACCGCCGCGCCACCCAAAATCAAAATCATCTCTTTCAAATGACACCCACCAATGACAACTCACAACTCAGCAACCGCCGGCAATTGACGGGACGATGGAGATGGTATCACCGTCCTTGAGCGCGGTGGCTTCCTTCTGCAGGTAACGCATGTCTTCGTCATTGACGTAGACGTTGACGAACGCGCGCAGTTTACCGTCGTCAGCGTAGAGATGGCGCTTGAGTTCGGGATGCCGCGAAACCAGGCCCGCAAGGGCTTCTCCCACGGTATTTCCAGGGACATCGACCGAGGCTTGTTTCCCCGAGTATTGGCGAAGGGGTGATGGAATCTGGATCTGGGGCATGTGGATAAAGATGCTATGGTACCGGCGAAAGATGCAAGTCGAACCTTTCAGACCAGTTCGGTCTTCTCGTCCACGAATTTCTTGTCACCCTCGTCAATCCCTGCGAGCTCGAACGAATTCGTAATCGTCGCGGTGCCCTGCTCGACGCTGGTGATCACGTAGGAACAGCCGAACCAGTGGGCTTCGGCGAGGTCGGTGGACGACCATTGCGCGGGATGGTCGGGATGGGAGTGATAGAAGCCAACGATATCCTCGCCGCGCTCGCGGCCTTCGCGCTGGATTCGGATCAGCTCTCTCGGGTCGATGTTGTATCGGTTTTGTGGCGAGTCCGCGCGCGTGTTGCCGCAGCGAGCGATGCGCGAGACCGTCTTCAGAACGGACTTGCCATGGTCGTCGAAGTGCCCGAGCAGCACGCCGCAACACTCGCGGGGATAGGTTTCCTCTCCGTGCTGACGAAGGGAGACGTAGGCGGACTGGGAGAGCTGAATCATTGAGTCATTTAGTCATCAGAGTCATTCCGTTTACAACAACGACTCAATCCTGGCCCTCATGCCAGAAGCGCTCGCTTAGATATTTTTCGCCGGAGTCGCAGAGGATGGTGACGACGGTTGCGGGTCGATCTTCTTTCATGCGCTCGAGATCCAGGTGCTCAATGATTTGCAGGCTGCCCACCAGCGCCGCGGCAGAGGAAACTCCAACCAGCAGTCCTTGTTCACGCGCCAGGCGGCGGGCCATGGCGTGCGCGTCTTCGGTCACGATCTCCAGATTCTGGTCGGCGAGTGATGGGTCGTAAATGCTCGGCACGATGGCCGAGGGTAAGTGCTTTGCGCCTTCGATGCCGTGGAACGGGGAGTCGGGTTGCAGCGAGATGCAGCGGATCTTCGGATTTAATTCTTTCAAACGACGCGTGCTGCCGACGAAGGTTCCGGTGGTGCCGAGCATGGCCACGAAGTGCGTTATACGTCCTTCCGTTTGTTGCCAGATTTCGTTCGCGGTGGTGTCGTAATGCGCGCGCCAGTTGGCGTCGTTCGAATATTGATCGGCGTAAAAATAAACATCGGGATGACGCTCGGCGTACTGACGCGCGATCTTGATCGCGCCGTCAGAGCCTTCGGCGGGATCGGTATAGATGATATTTGCACCGTACGCCTGTAGAATGCGTTTTCGCTCGCGAGAAACATTCTCGGGCACGCAGAGGGTGACGGGGAATCCGAGAGCGGCGCCGAGCATGGCGTAGGCAATTCCGGTGTTACCGCTGGTGGAATCGAGCAGAATCTTTCCGGGAGCGAGTTTGCCGGAGCGGCGCGCTTCGTCCACGATGCGGGCAGCGGCGCGATCTTTGACGGAGCCCCCGGGGTTATGCCATTCGGCCTTGCCCAAAAGTTTCACGCTCGGAAAATCGCGGGTGAGATCGTCGAGCGGCAACAGGGGCGTGTTGCCGATTTGAGCGAGCACGGCTTCTCCGGGCACGCCAGACGCGGCGTTTGCCCGGGGAGACGACGGCGAAGGCGCGGAGCCGTAAGCTGCTGGTGTCATCGAGAGTGAACGCCCTTATGACTAGAGTAATGTGCCCGCAATCCTGAAAAAGTATATCTATATCTATACTATCGTTGTTAAATTCTACCGTCATTTGATTGGTTGCGGGCGGTTTTGGTTCCATCGAATCCGTGCAGGCCGCATCTAACCTGATGACACGAGAATTGAGTTCATAAATGGCGGCGAAGGTCGAACAACGAACTTACGAAGAAACAGTCAACTGGCTGCGCGATCATGGCTTTGACCTGATTGAAGCTCCGGGCACGCAAACGCGCGTATTCCTGAAGAAGTACAACTGCTCGGCGGCGATCCAGAAGACGGACGACGGCGGCGTGAAAATTTTCGCGTATCCGGGATACCTGATCGGCAGCGAGATTTCGAAGCTGGTCAATCGCGGCTACCAGCAGTTTCTGAAGACGAGCAAGACCGAAGTGCCGGCGACAGCTGACCACTTGAAGGCGCTGCAGCAGTTCTCCGAAGAAATGAAGGAAGCGCTGGGAATACCCAGCTTATACAACGAGTCGCTCGGAACCACCAGCGATTCGTATCAGTACGATCGCATCAAGGACCGCGACGAACCGGAGGTGGAACGTCCGAAGCGGCCGTGGGAGACGGTGAAGGTGAAGGCGGCTGCGGCGGCGAAGAAGAGCCCGGCGTAGAAGACCAGCCGTCAGCTTTCGGCCGTCAGTCCTTAGCGGTGGCTTTCAGCCCCCATCGCAAATCGGTTCTACCCTTCTTCCCGCTTTTCTCCGCTTTAAGAAATCTAAAAACAGCTATGATGCGATCGGGCGCTTTGGGAGGCCTCATGCGTGACTTGATTTTGCTGGTTGGCGTGATTGCCACGCTGGCTGTTCCTGGTATCGGGCAGGACGCGGACGAGGGTGCGCGCACCGCCATTCGGAAGGTGATTGAGGAACAACAGGCGGCGTGGAACCGCCAGGATCTGGAAGCCTTCATGGCAGGGTACTGGCACTCGCCCGAGCTGACGTTTTTTTCGGGCGCGCACGAATCGAAGGGCTGGCAGGCGGCGCTGGATCGTTATAAGAAAAATTATCAGGGCGCGGGGCACGAAATGGGGAAGCTTGAATTCGCGAACCTGCGCATCGAGATGCTGGGGGCGGAGTCGGCATTTGTACGCGGGGAGTTTCATCTCACGATGTCGGATGGCAAGACGCCGCACGGGCTCTTTACGCTCGTTTTCCGCAGGTTCCCGGAGGGATGGAAGATTGTGCACGATCACTCGGCAGAATAGAGCAAGGTTTCAAAGTTTCAGAGTTGCAGGGTTTCAAGGTAAGAGCACGAACGCCGGCGACGCATGCATCGAGAAATTGAAGCTCTGAAACCTTGAAACTTTGAAATGTGGCTTTTATCGCCCTCTGTCCATAGCCTCGTTCGCCAACCGATCGGCAGTCTGGTTGTGCTCGCGGAGGGCGTGGCGGATTTCGAAGTGTTCGAGCCGCCGCACCAGTTGCTGCGCCTCGTCGTAGAGCTTGCGCAGATCCGGATGCCGCACCTTGTAGATCCCTTTCATCTGCCGCACCATCAGCTCGGAATCGCTAATCACCTTGAGCGCTGTGATGTGGTTTTCGACAGCATAGTGAAGGGCAGCGAGGAGTCCCTGATATTCGGCGTAGTTATTGGTGCGGTGGCCGAGGTACTCGCTCAGCTCAGCGACCGGGTGGCCGGCGGCGTCCTGAATGGCGACACCGTAACCGGCAGGGCCGGGATTGCCGCGGGCTCCGCCATCGACGTGCGCAGTGTGAGCGGCCGGCGCAGATTTCGGCGCGGATTTCGAAGTAGAAAAAAGATTGCCGGATGCGGAAGAGCGCGAAGGCATGGAGCCAGTTTACAACGTGGCGGGAATTCGAAATCAGGGAGGACGCGGAATCCCGCCCTTCAAGAAATGAAAGGCGGGTACCCGCCTGCCTGACCAAGTGATGCGTCTAGTTAGTGGTGATCGCCGTGACCGTGGCGCCAGTTCCAGTATTCCTTCTGTTCTTCGGGAGGCAGCTTGCGAAAATCGCGACCAGCATCGCGATGATTTTCGCGGGACCACTGTTGGTAATAAACCACCTCGTCGTGGTTCCAGACGTGGTAGTCGCTGTAGTAGGGGTCGTAGACCCGGTAGTAATGATGTGCGCAAGCCGTGCCCAATGCAGAAGACGCCAAGGCGGTGGCCAGCAAAAGTGAACTGGCAAAACGAGATCTGTTATTCATCTGCGTAACCGTCCTCTCTAATGTCGACCTCGTAATATAGATGCGGAAGATGGGTCGGCAGTTCGTGTGGAAAAGCAAAGTCTCCAGGGAATAAACCCAGGAGAACCAGAAAAGTTTCCCAGAAATTCCAGGTCAAAGAAAACGCAGAAGGACCTGACGAACGAAGCAGTTCGGATGTCGCTATCTTATGGCGCTATCTTCCCGTGGCCAGCCGCGTGGCCAAGCGCTGGGGCAGATTCGCGGCCAGGATTTTTTCCTGCGCCACGCGCAGGTTGTAAGGCACGCGGTAGAACGTCACGATCCATGCGTCGAAGTCGAATATGGCAAACGCGGCACGCCAGTCGCCATCGCGCGGCTGGCCTACGGAGCCGGGGTTGATGAGATAGCGGCGATCTTTGCGGAGCGGCCAATCGGAGGACTCGGGCTGGCCAACCGTGCGATATCCGGGACGGTAGGCTTCACTGATCTCGCCGGTGAGCACGAATCCGCCCTGAAGGTGCGTGTGCCCGAAGAATGTGATGGGGACGGGATTGGTGATGAGCGGTTCGATGGCGTCGCTGGCGCTGACCATGTATTCATCCTCGTCGAGCGAGGAGCCGTGGACGAACTGGATGCCGGGGAGTTCGTCGAGGTGGACGGGACCCTGAGGCAGAGAGCGGAGCCAGTCGAGATTCTTGGCGGTGAGCTGGTCGCGGGTCCAGAGCGTCGCCAGGCCGGCGACGGGGTTGAACTCCTCAAGGTTCATGAGGCCGCTGACGGCTTTGTCGTGATTGCCGCGGACGAAAACTTTTCCGAGAGATCGCGCTTTGGCAATGACTTCGTTCGGATTGCCGCCGTAGCCGACCGTGTCTCCGAGATTGATGACGAGATCATGGGCGGGCGCGGCAGCCAGACAGGAGTCCAGCGCTTCGAGGTTGCTATGAATGTCGCTTAGAACAAGGATGCGCACAAAAGGGAGATTATAGCTGCTCGGGAGGGGAAACTACGAGCGCGGGGGGTATCTGCGTAGTGGCTCAGTTTGGAAGACGCAATCCCCAGCGGCTAAAGCCGCTACCGATCACGCGGCATTTACGGCACGACTGGAGAGGCTGCGGAAAAGCTTGTTCCCGGGCAGGAAGTGTGGCCTCCGCGGCTTAAAGCCGTCGATGAAAATAGGCTCGTTATCGCAGCCGTAAACCGCTGCGCCACCCAAAATCAAGTGCAACAGCGAGTTGTTCCGCAAGCTCTAAAGTCGTGCCCTTTCAAAACAAATCGAAACTGGGTCACCGCCGGTATCTGACTTCCCGCAGAGTCCCGCCCTACGGATGAGCAGCGGTCGGGGCTTCCGCTTCCGCCAATTTTCGTTCGGGGAAGAAATAGGAGAGCGCGACAAACACAAAAATTAAAAATGAGATGCGAACGTCAACGAACGCGAGTGGCACCGAGGCTATGTAGAGAAGCATCGAGTACAGATTCTTGGACTGAATGCGGCGATGGTAGCGGACCATGTCAGGATTGTCGCGATGGTGCTGAATGATGGCCGAGCGCAGCACGGCGAACGACACCGAGCACAGCGACAGCACGAAACCGTAGAGAGCGACGGCGCGGGGATCGCGCCAATTGCTACCCATGAAGGCAGTAACGAAGGGGACCAGCGACATCCAGAAAAGAAGAGTGTTATTCGACCAGAGCAGGCGAGCATCGGCGCGGCGGGCAGAGTGCAGCATGTGATGATGATTTACCCACATGATGGCGACCACGAGAAAGCTGAGTAAGTAGCTGAGAAACTGCGGGAGAACGCCGCGCAGCGAAACCAGCGTAGTATCGCGTGGAACCTTCAGCTCCAGCACCATGATGGTGATGATCACGGCGATTACGCCGTCACTGAAAGCTTCGAGGCGGTTGGTTCCGATGCCGTTCATCTGACATTACTTTTATCAGATTTATCTTTATCAGATGCGCGGGGATTCACGACCGGGCAGCGGGCCCAGTGCCCGGCGCCGACTTCGACCAGCGGAGGAAGTTCGACGGCACAGGCGGCGACGCGGTGCGGGCAGCGGGGTTCGAACCGGCATCCCGGAGGAAGCTGGGCAAGGTTCGGGACAGTGCCTTCGATGGAGGAAAGTGGGAGCGCGCGGTCGGTCGCGAGAGTGGGTATAGCGCGCAGCAGGCCTTGGGTGTAGGGATGAGCGGGCGCGCGGAAGATATCGGACTTCGTGCCCAGCTCGACCAGGCTGCCGGCGTACATGACGGCGACGCGATCGGCGACGTGCGAGACGACGGCGAGGTCGTGCGAGATGAACAGCATCGCCAATCCAAATTTGTGGCGGAGGTCGTTGAGCAGGTCGAGGATCTGCTGCTGGATAGTGACATCGAGCGCGGTCGTGGGCTCGTCGGCAATGAGCAGTTGCGGACGGTTGACGATGGCCATGGCGATCATGATGCGCTGGCGCATGCCTCCCGAGAGCTGGTGCGGATAACTGCGGGCGCGCTGCTCAGGGTCGGGGATGGCAACGTCGCGCATGCCTCCGATCGCTTGACGCCACGCATCGGATTTCGAGACGCGGTGGTGAGCGAGAACAGCTTCGGCGATCTGGTCACCGACGCGCATGACGGGGTTGAGGGCGGTCATGGGCTCCTGGAAAATCATGGCGATGCGCAAGCCCCGAAGGCGGCGCAATTCATCGGAGGGCAGGGCGGTCAGATTCGTGGGGACCGAGTCGCTCTTCTGCATGCCGTTCTGGAAAATGATCTCGCCCGTGACCGCGGCGG
>Ga0070761_10000688_pt1 | contig 21685 bp, 22 predicted proteins | sample HubBroMetageREF1_FD_66724 | JGI IMG/M metagenome (GOLD analysis project Ga0070761, IMG submission 66724) | Reference soil microbial communities from the Hubbard Brook experimental Forest, New Hampshire, USA - Hubbard Brook CCASE Soil... | ecosystem: Environmental > Terrestrial > Soil >... | reverse complement strand
ATAATTGCGTGCGGGCGGCTTTGGCGGCACCGATGATGGTTCCCCTGGCCGGCGCGGTGTAGTTTCGCAGGCGAGGGCCGGTTAAGAAGCAAGCAGCGGAGGTCGTATGAGCATCATGGGCACTCGGGTTATCAGGACCGAGGACCCGCGTCTGCTGACCTCGGGTGGCGTCTACGTAGACGACCTACGGACGCCAGAGCTCAACGGCGCGGCGTACCTGAGCTTTGTGCGTAGCCCCGTGGCGCACGCGCGCATCACCGGCATCGACGCCAGCGAGGCCCTCAGCGAGCCCGGCGTGATCGCCGTGCTGACCGTCCGCGACATGGACGACCTGGCCCCGCCGCCGCCCGACTCCGGTGAGGGGCCCAGCGAGGCACCGGCGCCGATCGGCGGCGTGTGGATGGAGCCGCTGCTGGCGGTGGACACCGTCCGGTACGTGGGCGAGCCGGTCGCGGTGGTCATCACCGACAACCGCTACCAGGGCGAGGACGCCGCCGACCTGGTCAGCGTGGACTACGACCCGCTGCCCGCCGTGGTCGGGCCAGCCGCCGCGGTGGCCGACGAGACGCTGCTGTTCCCGGCGGCGGGGACCAACATCGCGGCCACCCACCCGGTGCCCACCGACGACGCCCCGTTCGAGGCGTGCGAGGTGGTCGTCGAGCAAGACATCGTCAACCAGCGTGTCGCCTGCCTGCCGATGGAGGGCCGGGCCACCGCGGCCAGCTTTTCCGACGGCAAGCTGACCGTCTGGCACAGCTCGCAGAACGCCCAGCTGTGCCGGTTCATCGTCGCCGGCGTGCTGGGCATGGACCCCGCCCAGATCCGCGTGGTCGTGCCCGACGTGGGCGGCGGGTTCGGGGCCAAGGTCGGCATCGACCGGGACGCGATCGTCGTGGCCTGGGCCGCCCGCAAGACCGGCCGGGCCCTGCGCTGGGCCGAGACGCGCAGCGAGAACCTGGTCGGCATGACACAGGGCCGCGCCCAGCTCCAGCACGTCAAGATCGGCGGCAACCGCGACGGCCGCATCCTGGCCTACCGCATCGACGTCATCCAGGATTCGGGCGCCTACGGGCGCATCGGCCTGCTGCTGCCCAGCCTGACCTGCCTGATGGCCCCCGGCGTCTACGACATCCCCGAGGTGCAGACCGGGTTCCGGCTCGCGTTCACCAATGCCACGCCGATCAGCGCCTATCGCGGCGCCGGGCGACCGGAGGCCACCGCGGCCGTCGAGCGCGCGGTCGACCTGTTCGCCGCGGAGATCGGCATGGACCCGGCCGAGGTCCGGCGGCGCAACTTCGTGGGCCCGGACAAGTTCCCCTTCCAGACCAAGACCGGTGCCCTGTACGACTCCGGGCGGTACGAAGAGGCGCTGGACAAGGTGCTGGCCGCGGCGGGCTACGACCAGCTCCGCGGCGAGCAGCGGCGCAGGCGGGCTAGCGGCGACCCGAAGCAGCTCGGCATCGGCGTGTCTGCGTACGTGGAAATCACCGCGGCCGACGCCGGCGCCGGCGAGACGGCCAAGATCGAGGTGAAGGACGACGGGACCGCCGTGGTCTACACCGGGAGTTCGGCGCACGGCCAGGGGCACCACACCGCGTGGGCCATGCTCGTGCAGGACGAGCTCGGTATCCCGATGGACCAGGTCACGGTCATCCACGGTGACACCGACCTGATCCCGGTGGGCGTCGGGACCTACGGCTCCCGGTCGCTGCAGCTCGGTGGCTCGGCCGTGCACAAGGCCGCGCTCGAGGTCAAGGACGAGGCACGGCACCAGGCGGCGGCGATACTCGAAGCCGCCGAAGCCGACGTGGTGCTCGACACCGCCACGGGCCTCTGGCAGGTCCGCGGCGACCCGGACACCGCGCTGTCCTGGGCCCAGGTGGCCGGTAACACCAGCGGCGGCAGCCTGATCGCCGACGTGAGCTTCACCGCGGACGCGCCCACGTTCCCGTTCGGCGCCCACGTCTCGGTGGTGGAAGTCGACACCGAAACCGGCCAGGTCAAAATGCTCCGGCACATCACTGTGGACGACGCCGGGACGGTGCTGAACCCGGTGCTCACCGAGGGCCAGCGACACGGCGGCATCGCCCAGGGCGCGGCCCAGGCCCTGTTCGAAGAGGTACTCTACGACGCGGACGGCAACCCGCTGACCTCTACGCTCGCCGATTACGCGGCCATCTCCGCGCCCGACCTGCCCAGCTTCGAACTGGCCTCCAGCGAGACGCCGACCGACCTGAATCCGCTGGGCGCGAAGGGCATCGGCGAGGCCGGGACGATCGGTTCGACTCCCGCCATCCAGAACGCGGTGATCGACGCCGTCTCTCACCTCGGGATCCGGCACATCGACATGCCGGCCACGCCGCAGCGAGTATGGACAGCGATCACCGAGGCACGGAAAGTGAGCAACCAGTGAAGGTCGACCTGACGGTCAACGGCCAGCAGATCACCGCGGACGTCGAGGACCGCCTGCTGCTCGTGCACTTCCTGCGCGACGTAGCCGACCTCACGGCCACGAACGTCGGCTGTGATACCACCTCCTGCGGGGCGTGCACCGTGCTGCTCGACGGGGAGTCCGTGAAGTCCTGCACGGTGCTCGCCGCCCAGGCCAGCGGGCACGAGGTCACCACGGTGGAGGGCCTGGCCAGCGACGGGATCATGCACCCGGTGCAGCGCGCCTTCCACGAGCAGCACGGGCTGCAGTGCGGCTTCTGCACGCCGGGCATGGTGATGGCCATCGTGTCGCTGCTCAAGGAGAACCCGCATCCCACCGAGGAGCAGGTGCGGATCGGTCTGGAAGGCAACCTGTGCCGGTGCACCGGTTACCACAACATCGTCAGGGCCGCGCTGGCCGCCGCGGAGGTGTCCTCGTGATCCCGTCGTCGTTTACCTACAAGCGGGCAGGCTCGGCCGAGGAGGCCTGCGACCTGGCCGCCGAGTACGGCGAGGACGCGAAGTACCTGGCCGGGGGCCATTCGCTGCTGCCGCTGATGAAGCTGCGGCTGGCCGCTCCCGAGGTGATCATCGACCTGGGCGGGCTGCGCGACCTGTCCTACGTCACCGACCAGGGCTCCCACATCGCGATCGGCGCGCTGACCAGGCACCACGACGTCGAGCACTCCGACCTACTGGCCCGCGAGGTGCCGCTGCTCGCGCACGCGGCCGGCCAGGTCGGCGACCCGCAGATCCGGCACCGCGGCACGATCGGCGGCTCGGTCGCGCACTCCGATCCTGCTTCGGACCTGCCCGCCGTCCTGCTCGCGCTGGACGCCACGCTGGTGGCCCGCGGCACCGACGGCGCGCGCGAGATCCCGATCGGGGATTTCTTCCAGAGCCTGTTCGAGACCGCGCTCGAGCCGGGGGAGTTGCTCACCGAGATCCGGGTGCCCAAGCCCGCCGGGGCGGGCTGGTCCTTCCAGAAGTTCACCCAGCGCGCCATCGACTGGGCCATCGTCGGCGTGGCCGTCCAGGGCGGCCGGGTCACGCTGGTCAACATGGGCGGGACCCCGCTGCGCGCCGCCGCGGTCGAAGCGGCCCTGGCCGGCGGGGCGTCGCCGGCCGACGCCGCCGCGCACGCCGCGGAAGGCACCAGCGCCGCCTCCGACATCCGCGCCACCCGGGAGTACCGCGAGCACCTGTCCCGCGTCCTGGTCTCCCGCGCCCTCACCGAAGCCGCCTCCCGCGCCTAGCCATGATCGAGGCCGTGGTTTTTGATCTCGACGGGGTGCTGGTCGACTCCGAGCCGGTCTGGGAGCAGGTCCGCCGCGGCCTGGTGGCCGAGCGCGGCGGGCACTGGGCCCCGGACGCGCAGCGCCGGATCATGGGCATGAGCACGCCGGAATGGGCCAGGTACCTGAGCGAGGACCTCGGCGTCGGCCTGTCGCCCGGCGAGGTGGCGACGACGGTCATCTACCGGATGGTGGTCCGGTACCAAGAGCAGGTGCCGTTCATGGACGGTGCCGTGGATGCGGTGCGCCGGCTCGCCGCCCGCTGGCCACTCGGCCTGGCCAGTTCCTCACCGCCGGCGCTGATCGAGACCGTGCTGCGGTCCGCCGGCCTGCGGTCCTGCTTCAGGGTGGTGAAATCGACCGAGCAGGTGGCGCACGGTAAGCCGGCCCCGGACATCTACCTGGCCGTGACCGCCGGACTCGGCTGCCCGCCGCCGGACTGCGCCGCGGTGGAGGACTCCTCCAACGGGCTCCGTTCGGCTGCCGCGGCAGGCCTGCGGGTCGTGGCGATCCCGCAGCCGCAGTACCCGCCGGACCCCGATGCGCTCGCCCTGGCCAGCCTGGTGCTGCCCAGCCTGGCCGGGCTGACCACCGACGCGGTCGCGGCGCTGCCGGCAACCTGACCGGCGGATCCTGAGCAAACCAGAAGCACCCTGGTGTCGCGGCGGGCGACCGGGCCGGCCGACAATAAGAGAGTGGGACTGCGCAGCGCACTGGTGAAGCCGGTGAGGTGGATCTGGTCGGTCCGGGGGTTGATGCTGCTGTGCGGCGCGCTGCTGGTCCTCGCCTTTCCCGATGTCAACTTCGAGTACCTGGCCTGGTTCGGGCTGGTCCCGGGGCTGGTGCTCATCGTCAGGTCGCCGACCGCGCGCGAGGGCGGGGTCCGCGCCTGGTGGCTGGGCGCGGGCTACCTGATCGCCGCGCTGTACTGGATGGCGCCCGAGATCGGGCCCGGCGTGCTGCTGGTCGGCGCGGTGTTCGGCGTGCTGTGGGTGCCGTTCGGGGTGGCCGCGCAGAAGCTGCTGCGGCCCCCGCTCAGCTGGCCGCGGGCGCTGGCCGCCCTGGTGGTCGTGCCCAGCTGCTGGCTGCTCACCGAGTGGCTGAGGTCCTGGCAGGGGTTCGGCGGCCCGTGGGCGGTGTTCGGCGTCACCCAGTGGCAGCATCCCGCGATCCTCGCGCTGGCCTCGGTGGGCGGTGTCTGGCTGGTCACCTTCGCGCTCGTGCTGGCCAACGTGGCCATCGTGCTCGCGCTGGAGTCCCTGCCACGGGTCGGCGCGGGGATCCTGCCCGGAGCTTCCTGGCGCTCGGGGCTGGCCGCTCTGGGCGTGGCCGCCGGGCTGGCCAGCGTCGGCGCCGGGCCGCTGGCCTTCGCGCTTACCCCGCCCAGCCCGTCCGTCCGCCAGGTCACCATCGCCTTGGTCCAGCCGGGCGTGATCAGCAACGCGAGCCTGGCCGCGCACGCGTCGCAGACGCTGACCGCCGACCTCAGCCGGAACGGCACACTGGCCGGCGTGCGGCCGGACCTGATCGTCTGGGGCGAGAGCAGCATCGGGGTTGACCTCACCCTGCCCAAGAACGCCGCCACGCTGCGCCAGTTCGAGGCGCTGTCCGCGGCCGACGGCGCCGACCTCCTGGTCAACCAGGACACCACGGTTCCCGGCAAGGGCCACGAGAAGTGGTCGGTCCTGGTCAGTCCCACCGGTATCGAGGGCATCTACGTCAAGACCCGGCTCGTCCCGTTCGGTGAGTACATACCGTTCCGGCAGCAGCTCGGCTGGCTGACCAGGATCAGCAAGGCGGCGTCGTCGAACATGGTCGCCGGCCCCGGCGCGCACCTGCTGTACGCGACGGACCGGCAAGGCCGCCCGCTGCCGCTCGGCGTGCTGATCTGCTTCGAGTCCGCGTTCCCCGACATGGCCCGGGTCGACACCGACAAGGGCGCGCAGCTGATCGTGTACCAGTCGGCCACGCCCACCTTCCAGGGCACCTGGGGACCTGATCAGCACGCCTCGCTCGGGGCGGTGCGCGCGGCCGAGACCGGCCGGCCGGTGGTGCAGGCCGCGCTGACCGGTGACACGGTGGCCTACGACGCCCGGGGGCGGCTGCTGGCCTGGATGGACCAGGACGACCACGGCGTGGTCACCGTCCGGCTGGGGCTGCCCGCGGCCTCGGCGCGGACCATCTACGACCGGCTGGGCGACTACGTCCCGTGGGTCGCGGTGGGCATCGCCGTGGTCGCCGCGCTGGTCATGTTTGCGAATTCACGGGGCCTTCCTGGCCGGAGAGCTGGTGCTGGCGGCGGGCATGAGGCACAATATGTAGGGCAGTCCGTGCCACGCTGACGAGGCCGCTGGGGAAGGCGAACCTCGTCTTAGGAGGCACGGTGTCCGCACAAGGTGTTCTGTACGTTCATTCCGCGCCCCCGGCGCTCTGCTCGCACATCGAGTGGGCAGTGGCCCGAGTAGTGGGGGCGCCCGTTAGCATGCCCTGGGTCAGCCAGCCGGCGTCCCCGGGTTCGCTGCGGGCCGAGCTCACCTGGCAGGCGCGACCAGGTACGGCGGGAGCGATCGCGTCCGAGCTGGCCGGCTGGAACCGGCTCAGATTCGAGGTCACCGAGGACAGCTCGGCGGGCTGTGACGGCGTGCGGTACTGCTACACGCCGGACCTCGGCGCCTACACCGCCACCACGGCGGCCAACGGCGACATCATGGTGCCGGAGAACCGGCTCCGCGCCGCCATGACGCTAGCGGTGAAGGCGGGCCCGGCGTCGCTGGAGGACGAGCTGACCCGGCTGCTCGGCACGGCATGGGACAACGAGCTCGAGCCGTTCCGCCGCGCCGCCGACGGCGCCCCGGTCCGCTGGCTCAACGCCACCGGCTGAGTAACCAGCTGGTCGGGACGGGCATGCCCTCGCTGTAGCCAGACGCGCTCTGCACGCCCACGACGGCCCCGTCCGCGAACTCGGCCAGGTCACGGGCCCCGGCGTACGTGCACGAGGAGCGCAGCCCAGCCACGATCATGTCGATCAGGTCTTCCACGCCGGGCCGCACCAGGTCCAGGTACATGCGAGCCGAGGAGATGCCCTCCTCGAACAGTTCCTTGCGCGCCCGCTCGAACGGGGAGTCGCTGGCCGAACGCAGCCGTACCGCCCGCGCCGAGGCCATCCCGAAGCTCTCCTTGTACAGCCGCCCGTCGGGGGAGCGGAACGTGTCGCCCGGGGACTCGTACGTGCCCGCGAACCAGGACCCGATCATCACGTTCGAGGCGCCCGCGGCCAGCGCCAGCGCCACGTCCCGCGGGTGCCGGACGCCGCCGTCGGCCCAGACCGCCGCGCCGAGCCGGCGGGCCTGATCGGCGCACTCCAGCACCGCGGAGAACTGCGGTCGGCCCACCCCGGTCATCATCCGGGTCGTGCACATCGCGCCCGGCCCCACGCCGACCTTCACGATGTCCGCACCCGCCGCGACCAGGTCGGCGACCCCGGCCGCGGTGACCACGTTGCCGGCCACCACCGGGACCGCGGGCGCCAGGTCACGGACCGCCTTCAGCGCGCAGATCATCTTCTCCTGGTGCCCGTGCGCGGTATCGACCACCAGCACGTCGGCCCCCGCGTCCAGCAGCAGCTTGGCCCTGGCCGCCACGTCCCCGTTCACGCCGATGGCGGCACCGACCCGCAGCCGTCCCGTGGCGTCCACGGCGGGGGAGTACAGCGTCGCGCGCAGCGCCCCGGTCCGCGTCATGATGCCCAGGCAGCGGCCGGAGCGGTCGACTACCGGCGCCAGCCGGTGCCGTCCCTCGTGCAGCAGCGAGAACGTCTGCTCGGGCGGCGTCCCGGCGGGCAGCGTGAACGGGTCGGCCGACATCACGTGGCTCAGCTGGGTGAACCGGTCCACGCCCAGGCAGTCGGCCTCGGTGACCACGCCGACCGGCCGCCCGTCCTCGACCACCACCACGGCGTTGTGCGCCCGCTTGGGCAGCAGGCTCAGCGCGTCCCCCGCGGTATCGGTCGGCGCGAGCGTCAGCGCGGTCTCGACCACCACATCACGGGACTTCACCCAGGCGATCACGTCGGCCACCACGTCGGCGGGGATGTCCTGCGGCAAGATGGCCAGGCCGCCGCGCCGCGCGACGGTCTCCGCCATCCGCCGCCCGGAGACCGCGGTCATGTTGGCCGTCACGACGGGGATGGTGGCGCCGCTGCCGTCGGTGGTGGCCAGGTCCACGTCCAGCCGCGAGCCGACGCTCGACCGGCTGGGCACCATGAAGACGTCGCTGTAGGTCAGGTCATGCTCGGGAGCCGTCCCGCTAAGAAATCGCACGTAGAGATTCTTCCCGAACCTCGCGAGTGCTATAGCCCCTACCCGGCGCTGAGCCCGAACGCGGCGAACATGATGTCCGCGATCCGGTCGGCCATCTCGTCTTCGGGAAGCTGGACCTCGGCGCTGATCAGGTAGTTGACCCGTTCCAGCATCATCAGGCAGGCTACCGCGGTGAGCTCGGCGCGTTCCTGGTGCCGGCCGGCCGCCTGAGCGGCGGCGGTCATGCCGGTGGTCATGGACTCCGCGATGCTGAAGAACAGCTGCAGGCCGTCGCCGAACACGTCCTCCGGTACCAGGTCGGCCTGGCTGAGGATGCGGATCACGGTGGCGTGCACCGCGTAGGCCCGGAAGAACTTCCTGACCCACTGGCGCAGCACGGACAGCCCGGTCTCGTCGCTGGTGACCACGGGGAAGTCGCCCGCCACGATCTCCATGTCGTGCAGAGCGTCCTTGAGCAGGGCCTTGAACAGGTCTTCCTTGTTGGAGAAGTAAAGGTAGAACGTTCCGTGTGAGATCCCGGCCCGGCGCACCACGTCGTCGACGCGTACACCGTGAAAGCCCCGGTTCTCGAACTCGATCATGCCCGCATCGAGCAGGCGGCGGACGGTCTCGCGGCCCTGGGCCCGCAGCTCACGGTCCTGGGCGGGAGTGCCGCCGCCGAGCGACGGTCTAGCGGGCTGTTTTCTCGGCGGCCGCCCGGTCCCGCGGGGCGTGGCGCTGGCAGGGCCGCGGCTTGCCTCCTGGTTCATAGCAAGAGCGTAGCCTTCCGCGAGGTAACTGCCCTACATTCGGCCGTAACGGCGTCGCTGCTACCCTTCCAGCAGTGAGCAGGCAGGAGGCTGGCGTGCTGAGCCAGCGGGCGCTCAACCGGGCCCTGCTCAGCCGGCAACTGCTGCTGGACCGCGTTGACCTGCCGGATGAGGCCGGGTCCCGGCGTGCCGCGGTGATCGCGGCCATCGAGCACCTGGTCGGGCTCCAGGCCCAGGCGCCGTTCCCGCCCTACTACGGCTTGTGGTCACGGCTCGGCCGGTTCCGGCCCGATGACCTGGCCGAACTGATCACCGACCGGAGCGTGGTCCGGATCGCGCTGATGCGCGGCACCATCCACCTGGTGTCGGCCCGGGACTGCCTGCCGCTGCGCCGGCTGGTCCAGCCGGTCCTCGATCGCGGGCTGCGCGGCACGTTCGGCAAGCAACTGGCCGGGGTGGACCCGGCGGCCGTGGCCGCGGCCGGGCGGCGGCTGGTGGAATCCCAGCCGATGACGTTCAGCCAGCTCGGCGACGCGCTCGCCGGGCACTGGCCTGATCACCCGCCGGCCGCGCTCGCGCAGGCGGTGCGGGCCCACGTCCCGCTTGTCCAGGTGCCGCCCCGCGCCGTCTGGGGCCGGGCCGGGCAGTCACTGCACACCTCCGCCGAGCACTGGCTCGGTCAAGCCGATCCGCACCCTGAGCTGGACACGCTGCCCGGGCTGGTGACACGGTACCTGGGCGCCTTCGGCCCCGCTACGGCGCGTGACGTGGCGGCTTGGTCCGGGCTGACCGGGATGCGCTCGGTGATGGAGCAGCTCCGCCCGTCGCTGGTCACCTTCCGCGACGAGCAGGGCGCGGAGCTGTTCGACCTACCGTCATCCGCCCGCCCGGGGGAAGATGTACCCGCGCCGGTCCGGCTGGCGGCCGAGTTCGACAACCTGCTGCTCGCGCACGCCGACCGGTCTCGCGTGGTCCACCCCGACCACCTGAAGCGGTTCTACACCATCAACGGCATCTTCCCCGGATCGGTCCTGATCGACGGGTTCGTGGCCGGGATGTGGCGGCTGGCCAGGACCAAGAGCACGGCTACTATCACGGTCGAGTTGTTCGGGCCGGCCCGGGCCCGCGATCAGGTGGCCGAGGAGGCCGAACGGCTGCTCGCGTTCTGCGCCCCCGGCACGGCACACGACATCCGTTTCCGCTCCATGACCTGATCGGGCTGGGCTCACAGGTCCGCGAGCCGCTTGCGGACCTGCTCGGCGACCAGCTGGTAGGCGGCGACCTGCTCGGGGACGGCGCCGGTGACCATGACCGGCCGGCCGTCGTCGGCGTCCCGCGCGGCCTGGTAGCTGAACGGGATGCTGGCCAGCTTGGGGATCAGCCCCCAGATGCTGTCCTCGTCGGGAGCCGACGGGAACAGCGGGGTGGTCTGGCCGCAGCCGGGGCAGATCTGGCCGCTCATGTTCTCCACCCCGGCGACGTCGGTCCGGGCCGCGGCGGCGGCGCGGCGCGGGGCCAGGTGCGCGATCAGCCTGCGCGCATCCTGATGCGCGATGACCTGCGGCGTGACCACGACCAGCACGTACAGCGGCCGGCCGGACAGGGCAAAGACGAACTGCTGGATGTCCGCCGTTCCCGGCGGGAGGTCCACCACCAGGTAGTCCAGGCCATCCCACTGCGTGTCGGCCAGCAGCCGCCGGGCGAGCAGCTGGGCGATGCCGCCCGTGATGCCCAGGCCCTGGTTCTCTCCCAGCAGGAACGCCGCCGAGGCGAGCTGGACGCCGTGCTGACTGACCGTCTGCAGCCGGGCGTCGGGCGCCCCCGGCCGGGCGAACAAGGTGACGTGGCGCGCCTCGGCCCGCCGCCGCAGGCCCATCATCCGCGGCACGTCAGGTCCGTACAGGTCGGCGTCGACCAGGCCGGTTCGGTGCCCTTGCGCGGTCAGGGCCAGGGCGAGGTTGACCGCGACCGTCGTCTTCCCGACGCCGCCCTTGCCGCTCGCGACCGCGATGACCGGCACCTGCCCCGCGCTGTCCGGCATGACCCTCTCCCTGGTGATCCGTTTAGCAAAACCCAAGATCTCTTTAAGAACTCGTTCCGAGGGTTTCTGTTGGCGTTGGGGGCCTTATATCGTCATGTACATTGTGCTGCCATTTTTCCCGCGCCGAGCCGCCCTGACAGCCGTCGCCGCGATCGCGGTGTCCCTGAGCGTAGCCGGATCGGCGGTCCAGGCCGCCCAGGCGGCACCGGGTTCCGCGGCCGGTGGCACCCCGTCCTCCCACGTCGCGTCGGACCCCATACCTGACCCCGCGGCCGCCACCGGATCCCCGGCTCCTTCCGGGTCACCCGTGCCGGCCGGGTCCGCTCAACGGCAGCAGTTCGTACCGGACCTTATCGCCGCGGTCCGGGGCGGGATCACCGCCACCCAGCTGGCCAAGATCAGCAAGCTGAGCGGCGTGGTGGCGGTCCTGCCGGTTGACGGCGGAAAGGTCACGGTCAACGGGCGCAGCGCCAACGTGCTCGGCGTCTCGCCGCAGGCCTTCCGGCCCTGGACCCCGCTGGCCACGGCGGCCTCCGCGACAATCTGGTCGGATCTGAGCCATGGCCAGCTCATCAGCGCCGACGCCGCGGTCGGCCAGCTTCATCTGACCGCCGGGAAGTCGTACCCGGTCTCGGCCGCGATCCGCGAGCAGGTCCCGTTCGGCGGCGCGACAGCGCTCGGCGTGCCCGGCGCGGACGCGATCGTAAACCTGACCCGGTCCGCGCAGCTCGGCCTGGCCAAGAATTTCGCCGTCCTGATCAACGCGCCGCGGGCTAACCTCGCCACGCTAAAGAAGCAGGTTCAGCTGGTCATCGGTCAAGGCGGCCAGGTGGTGAACCTGGTGGCCTACTCCCTGGGCACAGCGGGCAATCTGCCGGTCGAGGCGAATGCCCCGACCGGCGTGCCGGCCAACTGGATAGAGCTGTTCAAGGAGTCGGCGGCGAAGGACTGCCCGGGCCTGTCCTGGACCGTCCTGGCCGCGATCGGCGAGATCGAGAGCGGTGACGGCGCCAACGACGGCCCGTCAAGCGCGGGAGCCGAGGGTCCCATGCAGTTCCTGCCGTCCACCTGGGCGATCTGGGGCACCGACGGGTTCGGCCCGCCCGGCGCACCGGACATCAACAATCCGCTGGACGCCGTGCCCTCGGCCGCTCGCTTGCTGTGCGCCTCCGGCGGGGGGAGCACCGCCACGCTGGCCGGGGCGATCTTCTCCTACAATCACGCGACCTGGTACGTGAACGAGGTACTCTCGCTGGCCAGCGAGTACGCCCAGAACAACACTTAGGGCGGGTCCGGGGGGACACGCACGACGGCGCGTGACGCCTGGACCCTGTGCGCGCGCAGGCGGGGCAGCCCGAGCAGGCAGGTCGCCGCGCTCGCCGCGCCGCAGGCGGCGGCGAAGACGTATCCCGCCCGCGCGCCGTGCGCGTCGAGGATGAAACCCACCACGGACGCGCCCGCGGCCACCCCGACGCTGATCCCGCTGCTGAGCCAGGACATAGCCTCGGTCCGCCGGCCCGGCTTGGCCTGCGCCTCGAGCAGGCTGAACCCGGCGATCAGCGTCGGCGCGATGGTCAGCCCGCACAGGTAGATCCCGCAGGTCAGCGTGACCAGGTTGGGCTGGGCCCAGAAGGTGGCCACGCCGAGTACGGTCAGGGTGAGGGTCACCGCGAACCTGGTCTCGACCGGTGTCCGCCACTGCCTGGACCCGTACCAGAGGCCGCCCGTCGCGCTGCCGAACGCATAGGTGCCCAGGATGAACCCGGCCAGCGGCTTGTGCCCGAAGTGCTGTGCGAACGAGATCGTGCTCAGGTCGATCGACACGAACATCGCGCCGAGCAGCAAGTACACCGGAGCCAGCACCACCAGTCCCGGCGCCGGTGCGCCCTGGGCTGGCCGTTTTCGCCGAACGGCCCCGGCCTCCCGCATCACCTCTGGCTCGGTGGCGCGCTGGGCCGCGAACCACAAGGTCCCGCCGAGGCACAGCAGCGCCGCGACGCCGATGCCGGCCGCCGGGAACACCTCGGTGGCCAGCAGCGTCACCGCGGCGGGCCCGATGACGAAGCACAGCTCGTCGGCGACCGATTCGAAGGAGAACGCCGCGTGCAGCCGCGGGGTGCCCGCCAGCAGAGCGCTCCACCGAGTCCGGACCATGGTGCCCAGCGACGGCATCGACGCGCCCGCGATCGCCCCGGGCGCGAAGAAGGCCCAGGTCGGCAGCTTTAGTTCGACCGTCACGATCAGGGCCGTGGTCGCCATCGCGAACACCGTGAGCAGCGGCAGCAGAACCCGCCGCTGACCCCGGGTGTCGACCAGCCGCGCGATCCGCGGCGAGGAGAACGCGTACCCGAGCGAGCCGACCGCGGACACCACGCCGGCCATGCCGTACTTCCCGGTCGTCGCCGAGATGAGCAAGACCGTGCCGAGGCCGAACATCGCCATCGGCATCCGCCCGATGACACCGGCGGCCGAGAAGCGCCAGGCTCCCGGAATCCGGAAGATGTCCGCGTAGGGCCGCAGCGGACCGGCCAGCTTGCTCGCGGGGGACCGGCCTACGGGTGGTTTTTTTTCGTCAACCCCCGTCATCGGCCGCTTTGCCCCATGACGATCACGATATCGGACCGTTCCAACCGGTTTCCGGGACGACGATCCCGCGTCCGGGCCCGGCGGCCGTAGCAATCAGGCGGCCCTGGTTGGATAGAGGCATGCCGTCCTACGACGCGTTCCTGCTCGTCTCGTTCGGCGGCCCGGAAGGCCCCGACGACGTGATGCCTTTCCTGGCCAACGTCACCCGCGGCCGGAATGTCCCGCCGGAACGGCTCGCGCGCGTGGCCGAGCACTACTACATGTTCGGCGGGGTGAGCCCCATCAACCAGCAGTGCCGGGACCTGCTGGTCGGCGTCCGGGCCGATTTCGCGGCGGCCGGCCTGGCGCTTCCCCTGTACTGGGGGAACCGGAACTGGACGCCTTACCTGGCCGATGCGGTGCGGCAGATGGCCCAGGACGGGGTCCGGCGCGCCGTCGCGTTCGTCACCTCGGCCTACAGCTCCTACTCGAGCTGCAGGCAATACCTGGACGATATTGAGCGGGCCCGCGCGGCCGTCGGTCCCGCCGCGCCGCAGATCGACAAGATCAGGCGGTTCTACAACCACCCGGGCTTCGTCGAGCCCTTCGCCGCCAACGTGCACGCGGCCCTGGCCACGCTCCCGGCTGAGGTGCGCGGGGAGGCCCACCTGGTGTTCACCGCCCACAGTGTCCCGGTGGCGATGGCCGCGACCAGCGGACCCCCCGGCGACCGGGGACGCTACGTAGCCGAGCTGACCGAGGCCGCCCGCCTCATTACCGAACGGGCCGGGGCCGGCGCTCACCCATGGTCGCTCGCCTTCCAGAGCCGGAGCGGCCCCCCGTCCCAGCCCTGGCTCGAACCTGACGTGCGCGACCGTCTCGGCGAGCTGGCCAAGTCAGGGACCAGGGCCGTGGTCGTGATCCCGGTCGGATTCGTGTCCGACCACATGGAGGTCCGGCACGACCTGGACGTCGAGGCCGCCGCGACCGCCGATTCGCTCGGCCTCGCGTTCGCGCGGGCCGCCACGCCAGGCACCAGCCCGCGCTTCGCGTCGATGATCACCGAACTGGTGCAAGAACGCCAGGCCTGGCCGGAGACTCCGGCCCGGGCCGCGCTGGGCACCATGGGCGTGCCGAGCCAGACCTGCCCGGCCGACTGCTGCGGAGGGACGCGGTGACCGATCCCGAGGCGCTGCTGCGGATCGCGGTGGGGGCGGCGGCCGAGGCCGGCCGGCTGCTGGCCTCGTGGCGCGGGGACGAGCGTCCCGAGGTGGTCGACACCAAGTCAAGCCCGACCGATGTGGTGACGGAGATGGACCGCCGGTCCGAGGCGCTGATCACCGAATGGATCCGGGCGATCCGTCCCGGCGACACCGTCCTCGGCGAGGAGGGTGGCCAGACCCTGGGCGGCGACCAGGACCCGGACGGCCCGGGCGATCGGTCCCGGGTGCGCTGGGTGGTGGACCCCCTCGACGGGACCGTCAACTACCTCTATGGCCTGCCCGACTGGGCCGTCTCGATCGCGGCCGAAGTCGACGGCACGATCCTGGCCGGGGTCGTGGAGGTGCCCCGGTTCGGCGAGACGTTCACCGCGATGGCGGGCCGCGGGGCCTGGCTGCACCGGGCCGGGAACGGCGAGGCCGCCATCGCGCTGCGCTGCAACTCCGGCGTCGCGCTCGGCCAGGCGCTGGTGGGGACCGGTTTCGGCTATGACTCGGAGCGCCGCCAGGTGCAGGGTGAGGTGGTGGCGGCCTTGGTGCCCCACGTGCGGGACATCCGGCGCGGCGGATCTGCCGCCGTGGACCTGTGCTCGGTCGCCGCGGGACGGATGGACGCGTTCTACGAGCGCGGCCTGAACTACTGGGACTACGCGGCCGGCGGCCTGATCGCGCGGGAGGCTGGCGCGCTGGTCGGCGGGTTGTCCGGCCGTCCGGAGAGCACTTCCATGACCGTCGCCGCCGGCCCCGAGCTGTTCCGGGATCTGGACATCTTCCTGACCAGGCTGGACCCGGAGCGCGACGCGTCGCGCGGTTGGGAGCGGAACGCGTTACCAGGCCGCGAACGGCGGGCGCACAACCGGGACCGGCGCGGGGCCACGGGGGGCTGCGGTATAACTTACGATGCTCAGTGGTCCGCAACGGAATTCTGTCACGTTCGCTACAGGCGAAGGGGTACGTCGTAGCCGGGCTAAATTCCCCGCCGGAATCGGGCACAACTACGGCCTCGAAAGCGTTACAACCGCGCAGCGACTTGCGCACTACGGATGAAGGGGGATGGAGTACTCAGATGGCTACCGATTACGACAGCCCGCGGAAGACCGACGACGATCTGACTGAGGACAGCCTTCAGGAGCTTCAGGCGCGCCGGATGGACAAGTCATCGAGCACTATCGATCTTGACCCTGACGACGTTGCCGAGTCCCTGGAGCTGCCGGGGGCAGACTTGTCCAACGAGGAACTCTCGTTCCGGGTGATACCCCGTCAGGCGGATGAGTTCACGTGTTCGCGGTGCTTCCTTGTGCACCACCGGAGTCAGCTTGCCGAGGACCGCAATGGCCAGCTTGTCTGCCGGGAGTGTGCGGCCTAGCCGTCCGCGGCGTTGGCGGGCTCGCTGTCCGGGCCGCTGTGCGTTCTACGTGCCGCAGCCCGGGTCGCGAGCAGCCTCGCGGCCTCGACGGTGACGCCGGTCAGCATGGACCAGCTGAGCGCCTCGGGCAATCCCACCTGCGGATCCTCCGGATGAGTGGGCGGTTCCTTGCCGGTGGCCTTGGTCCACGCCAAGGTGACCACCTTGCGCGCCACGAAGGCGGCCGCCATGGCCGCCAGCGCGCTGATGATCCTGGTACTCAGGTCCACTTTCCTGTCAGCCTTGTCAGCCATCCCGCTGCTCCTTTTTTCAGCCCACCCTTTAGCCCACCCTTAACGCCACACCCTCGTCCCGCCCGCGCAATCATGCCACTGGCTCGTGCCCGCCTCGAATCCGGCACTGTTCGATGGCCGCGGCCAGCTCCGCGGGGTGCCGGGTGCCGACCAGCCAGTACGGGACTTGGCCGTCCCCGGGGGCGGCCGGATCGACCGCTACATACACGGATTTCATGAGGTAGGGTCGCGAGTAAATGCGTGCCGCCGGATCGGCCCGCGGCCCGCGCAGCCGTGCGGACTGCTTTTCGTCGAGGGCGACGACCTCGCTGATGGCGGTCAGCGGCAGCACAGCACTCCCGGCCCGCAGCGCTCCGTCGCCGACCTCGACCGTGGCCCGGCCGAGGGGGATCAGCATCGCCGCGCAGCCCGCGGTCAGGCCGGCGAAGATGATGATCGGCCACGGCCACGGGAGGCCAGCGTACAGTGTGCCGCCGAGGACGAGGACGATTGGGACGGCAAGCAGCCACCAGGCGAGCGGGACGTGCAGCCGTTCGCGATAATCGCGCATGCAGTCGAGGGTAGTTGGTCGGATGGAGTCATGGCGGGGGGGAGTACAACGGGTCGGCCGGGGAGCTAGAGGATGGCTGGCGGCGGCCCGGCGGCCGGGTACGAGCCAGAGTCCTGAGCCCGGCACCGGAGTAATTGACGCTGAAAGTGGTAGCCGTCCGGTCATGAGTGACAACGGGGCCGCCCAAGAAGAACGGATCGCCCGCGGCACGGGGGTGCAGGAGCAGATCGCCCGCGGGGAAGCCGTGCACGAGCTTAACCGCGTGACCGAGCCGGACCGGGCCCGGGCCGAGGCTCCGGATCGCCGCGCGATCGTCCCTGAGCAAAGCCGGGTGCCGAGCTGGCTGGCCACGGGGGCCGCCTGGTCCTGGCGGCTGTTGCTGCTCGCCCTGGCCATCTACCTGATCGCGCGCGTGGTCGGCATCCTCTACATCGTGGTCGTGCCGTGCATCGCGGCACTGCTGCTCACCGCCGTGCTGCAGCCGCTCACGTCCCGGTTGCGCCGGGCCGGGCTGCCCAATATGGCCGCGACCTGGGTCACCCTGCTCGTCGCGGCCGTCGTCCTGGGCGGCGTGGGCACGCTGGTCGCCAACCGGGTCAGCGCCGACTACCCGACGCTGCTGGCCGAGACGAAGCACACCGTCGCGCAGGTCCAGTCGTGGCTGGCCGGGCCACCCTTCCACATCAAGAGCGCCGACGTCCAGAAGTACCTGAACAACATTCCCAGCTACCTCAGCAAGCACAAAACGCTGGTCGAGGGCACCGTGGTGACCGGAGGTAAGATCGCTTCGGAATTCTTCGCCGGCGTGGTCCTCATGCTCTTCGTCACGTTCTTCCTGATCAAGGACGGGGAGCGGATCTGGAACTGGCTTCTGGGCGCCATGCGGACCGGTACCGCACGCCGGATGGACCGGGCCGGGCACGCCTCCTGGCTGGTCCTGGTGTACTACATGCGCGGCACGGTCGCCGTGGCCGCCATCCATGCCGTCGTGGTCGGTGTCGCCCTGTGGATCATGGGGGTCCCGCTGGCCGTGCCGCTCGCCGTGCTGGTGTTCCTGGCCGCCTTCGTCCCGCTCGTGGGGCTACTGGTGGCCGGCGCGCTGGCCATCGTGGTGACCCTGGCCACCAAGGGCTGGGTCGACGCGGTGGTCCTGCTCGGGATCTTGATCGTCGAGGACCAGCTCGAGGCTCACCTGCTCCAGCCCCAGGTGGTCGGGAAGATGATACGGCTGCACCCGCTGGCGGTTATCCTGTCGCTCGCGGCCGGCGGCGTCCTGGCCGGGATCCCCGGTGCCGTGGTCGCCGTGCCCATCGTGGCGGTGATCACGCGCGCGCTGCCCGAACTGCGGCGCACCGAACCGGGGGACCTCGGTCCAGAAGACACATAGGGTGGGCGCGGGGTAGAAATACGATGGGCCGCAGTGCCCGGATGTCGCGATATCCTCACCCTGCGTGCAAGTTATAGGAGTCCTCGTTGCCGCCTTCCGAACCCGACGTGCTGATCAAGCGCCTTGATCCCGGCGTGCCGCTGCCGACGTACGCCCATCCCGGGGATGCCGGCGCGGACCTGGCCGCGGCCGAGGACGTCGAGCTGGCTCCGGGAGAGCGGGCGCTGGTACGAACCGGGCTGGCCATCGCCTTGCCCGCCGGATACGCGGCGTTCGTGCACCCCCGCTCCGGCCTGGCCGCGAAGTACGGGGTAACCCTGGTCAACGCGCCCGGGACGGTCGACGCGGGTTACCGGGGCGAGATCAAGGTGACGCTGCTGAACACCGACCGGGACCAGCCGGTCAGCTTCAAGCGGGGAGACCGGATCGCGCAGCTGGTCATCCAGCGAGTCGAGCGGGCTATTTTCCACGAGGTAGAGGTGCTTCCGGGATCGGTGCGGGGTGACGGCGGCTTCGGCTCCACTGGTGGCCACGACGCCGCTCGCCCTGAACTGGTGTCCTGAGCGAGAAGGAGTATGCGGAGTGTTTCGTCGACGTCGTTCAGCAGACGTTGGCCAGGACTGGCCCGCCGAGCTCGAGGACGGTCAGGAGCTGGCCGACGACGAGTTCGATGACGAGGCCTACGACGAGCCAGCCCAGGACGAGTGGCCCGCGGAGCCTCCACGGGCCACAGGCGGTCCGTGGGACGCCGGGGAGCCGTTCCCGGCGCGGGATCGGGTCGACCTGGGCAGCCTGCAGGTGCCGGTCGGCCCAGAGCACGAGATCCAGCTCGTCATGGCCGACCAGCACGGTGCCTGGGTCACGGTCCGGCACGGTGAAAGCGAGATGCAGGTCCAGGCGTTCGCTGCGTCCCGGAGGGGTGCGCTGTGGGATGACGTCCGAGCCGAGATCGCCAAGGAGGTCCGCGAAGCGGGCGGGGACAGCGAGGAGATCGAGGGGTCGTTCGGCACCGAGCTGCTAGCCCGGGTGCCCGCCGAGCAGGGACAGCCCGCTTCCGGGCTTCGCCTGGTCCGTTTCGTCGGCGTCGACGGGCCGCGCTGGTTCTTGCGCGGCCTGTTCACCGGCCCGGCCGCCGACGGGGGTCAGCCCGCCGACCTGCTGGAGGAGATATTCAGGGACGTCGTGGTGGTCCGCGGTGAGCACCCGGTACCGCCGCGCGACATCCTGGAACTGCGGCTGCCCCCGGAGGCCCAGAAGGCGTTCGAGGAGCAGGCCGCGGCGGCCGAAGAAAACAGGTTCCAGACCGACCTGAACCCCTTCGATCGCGGCCCGGAGTTCACCGAGACTCGTTAGCGCTCAGCAAGCGCGCGAGTTCCTCCTCCACGTCCTCACTGGTCACGAAGAACAGTTCGTCGCCGGCCTGCAGCGGATCGTCCGAATGCGGGACCAGGACCCGGCCCTCGCGCAGGATCGCGACCAGCGAGGTGTCGGCCGGCCAGTCGATGCTGCCAACGCGCTGGCCGACGAGCGGCGCCTCCGTCGGCATGGTCAGCTCGACCAGGCTGGCCTCACTCTGCCCGAACGACATCAGCCGCACCAGGTCGCCCACGCTGACCGCCTCCTCGACCAGCGCGGAGAGCAGCCGCGGAGTGGAGACCGCCACGTCGACGCCCCACGACTCGTTGTACAGCCATTCGTTGCCCGGGTGATTGACCCGCGCCACGACCCGGGGCACTCCGTACTCGGTCTTGGCTAGCAGCGACACGACCAGGTTCGCCTTGTCGTCGCCGGTCGCCGCGACCACCACGTTGCACCGGTAGAGCTGCGCGTCGTCGAGGGAGCTGATCTCGCACGCGTCGGCCAGCAGCCACTCGGCGCGCGGCACGGCCTCCACCGCGATGGCCGTGGGGTCGTGGTCGATGAGCAGTACCTCGTGCCCGTTCTCCAGCAGTTCGCTGGCGATGGAGCGGCCCACCGCCCCGGCTCCGGCTATCGCGACCCGCATCAGTGTCCCCCTCCCCGTCCCGCGAATGCCGCCGCGATCCGGTCGATGTCGTCTTCCCTGGCCACGACGTGGATCACGTCCCCTTCCTGCAGGACGGTGCCGCCGTCAGGCACGAACGCCTGGCCGAGCCGGTCGACGAACGCGATCCGGGTCAGCGTGCTGGTCTCGACGGACTTCACCTGCTCGCCGATCCAGTGCGGCGAGAAGGCGATCTCGGCCAGCACGATCTTGCCCGTGGGATCCCGCCAGAGCGGCTCACCGCCCTCCGGGAGCAGCTTGCGCAGCATCTGGTCGGCGGTCCAGCGCACCGTGGCCACGGTGGGGATGCCCAGGCGTTCGTAGACCTCGGCCCGCCGCGGATCATAGATGCGGGCCGCCACCCGTTGCACGCCGAACACCTCGCGGGCCACCCGGGCCGACAGGATGTTGGAGTTGTCGCCGCTGCTCACCGCCGCGAAGGCGTCAGCGCGCTCGGTCCCGGCCTGGGTCAGGACGGCGCGGTCGAAGCCGATGCCGGTAATCTTGTCGCCCTTGAAGGACGAGCGGAGCCTGCGGAACGCCTCCGGGTCCCTGTCGATGACCGCGATGCTGTTGCCCCGATCCTCCAGGATGTGGGCGATCGTCGACCCGACCCGCCCGCAACCCATGATCACGATGTGCACGACCGTCCCTCCAGCTGAACCGGGGTCCCCGATCAGGGGCGCCTCGCCAAAGGTATGCCCTTACGTGCAAGAATTCGACCCCATGAATTATCAGACCGGTCAGGTCGTCGAAGTGACGGCGGGGGACGTGGCGCACGGTGGATGGTGCGTGGCCCGGCCGGCCGACGGGCCGGTGGTGTTCGTGCGCCATGCGCTGCCGGGAGAGCGGGTCCTGGCCCGCGTCACCGAGGTCACCACGCGCCTCGCGCGGGCCGAAGCGGTCGAGATCCTGGCCGCGTCGCCCGACCGGGTCACGCCGCCCTGTCCGCACGCGCACCCTGGGGGCTGCGGCGGCTGCGACTGGCAGCACGCCACGTTGCCCGCCCAGCGCTCGCTCAAGGCCGCGGTGATCCGCCAGCAGCTGCGGCGAATGGCGGGTATCGACCGCGAGGTCACGGTGGAGCCCCTGCCCGGGGACCAGGCCGGTGATGAGCAGGGTCTGGGCTGGCGGACCCGGGTGCAGTTCGCGGTGCGGGACGACGGCGTGGCCGGGTTGCACGCCCATCGGTCGCACCGGGTCATCGACGTGGGGGAGTGCCCGATTGCCCACCCCTCCATCACCGATCTGAACCTGACCGGCCGGCGCTGGCCGGGGGAGGCCTCGGTCGAAGCCCTGGTGGGCACCGGATCGGGCGAACGCGCCGTGATCGTCTCGCCGGGCCGTGGCGCGGCCACCGCGGCCGAGCAGGTCACCGCGGACGCGGTCCTGCGGCGCGCCGGAGGACGCCTGACCCCGGTACGCGGTCGGGGCTACCTCAGCCAGC
>Ga0070761_10000687_pt1 | contig 21698 bp, 21 predicted proteins | sample HubBroMetageREF1_FD_66724 | JGI IMG/M metagenome (GOLD analysis project Ga0070761, IMG submission 66724) | Reference soil microbial communities from the Hubbard Brook experimental Forest, New Hampshire, USA - Hubbard Brook CCASE Soil... | ecosystem: Environmental > Terrestrial > Soil >... | reverse complement strand
TTATTTTCCCCGAGCGCCGCGGTGTTCCATTCCGCGCCATCCGGATCATCCACCGATACGAACGTCGGTTCTCCACCCATCGTGAGGCGTACATCGAGCCCCACCAAGTCCTCGTCGATCGCCCGACCCAGGAGCTCGATCTGTGTCCATTGCGCCTCGGTGTAGGGCTTGGTGACGCGGGGCGCCTCCCAGACGCGATTCACACGCAGCGTATGCTCGAACTTGACTGTGCACTCCTCGACCGCTCCCGTAACAGGCGCTGCAGCTGACGGTTCAGGCGTGCAGGCGAGTGGGATATGCCCCTCGCCTGCGAGCAGGCCCGAGGTCGGATCGAGGCCGATCCACCCGGCGCCGGGCAGATAAACCTCGCACCAAGCATGCAGGTCAGCAAAATCGGCGGCCGGTCCGGAGAGCCCGTCAAGGGACCGCACATCCGCCGCGAGTTGGATGAGGTAACCCGACGCGAACCGAGCGGCAAGCCCCAGATTGCGCAGCAATTGCACCAGCAGCCATGCCGAATCGCGGCATGAGCCCGAAGCGTTCAACAGCGTCTGTTCAGGCGTTTGCACGCCAGGCTCAAGTCGAATCAGGTAGCGCACATCCCGGGCCAAACGCCCATTGAGGTCGACGAGAAAATTCGCCGTATTAACCGACACAGCTGGAATCGAGGCGAGGTACTCGGCAAAGCGCGGGCTCGCGGGTGCCTTCACCAGATACGGCACGAGAGCACGCTGCTCCTCGGCCGTGTAGGCGAGCGGAAAGTTCTCCGCGTGCGGCTCGAGAAAGAAGTCGAACGGATTGAGCACCGCCATCTCGGCGATCAGATCGACCTCGATGCGCAGCTGCTCGGTCTTGTCTGGAAACACTAGGCGCGCGAGATAATTTGATTCCGGATCCTGTTGCCAGTTAATGAAGTGTCGGGCCGGCTCGATGCTCATCGAGTAGGACAGAATGCGTGTGCGCGAATGCGGGGCCGGCCGCAGACGCACCACCTGAGGACTTAAGGCCACGCGCCGGTCATATCGGTAGTGCGTAACGTGATTCAGCGCAACATGGATCGACACAGCCGGCATTATACGGACGCCGGCGGGGGGTTTGGACGGCACCGGGGGCATCTCCTGTGCACCATTCTGGGTCGTGCGGCACACCGAACCGGGTCACGCGCAACGACGTTCGATGCCCGCCAAAGTGGGCTAGTATGTTCAACAGAGTGCCAGATGTTCCGGCCCACGCCGCTTAAGAGCGCTCATGAGCATCAATTGGACCAGCTACTGCGCAACCGGCCTGCATGACGAGCTGATCGGCCCGGGCGGCGGTGCGCGTGTCGCCGGTCGTGCGCTCATACGTCACCTGTCGGAGCTTGGAAGTGAGGAGCTCGGCGTGCGCCAGCAGGCCGCCGAACTCGCCATCAAGGTGATGGGCGTGACCTTCACCGTGTATCACGAGCAGGACGGTTCGATCGATCGCGCCTGGCCACTCGATATCATTCCGCGCATCATTTCCTCGAGGGAGTGGAACCGGATCGCGGCGGGCCTGAAACAGCGCGTTGGCGCGCTCAATCACTTCATCAACGACGTTTATCACGCGCAACGTATCGTCAAGGACGGTGTGTTTCCGCACCATATCATTGCGTCCTCGAAAAACTTCCGGCCGAATTGCGTCGGTATCAGTCCGCCGCAGGGCTGCTGGGCGCACGTCTGCGGCTCGGATCTGGTGCGCGACAAAGACGGCACTGTCTACGTGCTCGAGGACAACCTGCGCGTACCGTCCGGTGTTTCCTACATGATCGAGAACCGGCAGGTCGTGAAGCGCGTGCTCCCGGAGCTGTTTGAGAGCACTGCGATCCTTCCTGTCGATGATTACCCCTCCCAGCTACATGAGATGCTGGTGGCACTATCTCCCCGACGCGAGCGATTGCCGGAGGTCGTGGTGCTCACGCCCGGTATCTACAACTCGGCGTACTTCGAACATTCGTATCTCGCCCGGCAGATGGGCTGCGAACTCGTCGAGGGCAGAGATCTTGCAGTACACGACGATGAGTGCGTGTACATGCAGACGATCCACGGCTGGACCCGTATTGATGTGATCTACCGTCGGATCGACGATGACTTCCTTGATCCGGAATCCTTCCGCGCTGAATCCACGCTCGGCGTTCCGGGGCTTATGCGCGCATGGGCGAAAGGCAACGTGGCTCTGGCTAACGCTCCCGGCGCGGGCGTCGCGGATGACAAGCTCGTGTACACCTACGTACCCGACATGATTCGCTACTACCTCGACGAGGATCCGATTCTCCCCAACGTTCCCTCGTGGCGCTGTGCGGAGCCTGAACAGCTCGAGCATGTTTTGCATCATCTGGATTCACTGGTGGTCAAACCCGTCGACGGCTCGGGCGGCTATGGAATGCTGATGGGTCCCACGGCGAGCCAGCGCGAACGCAATCAATTCGCCACGCAGCTGAAGGCAGCGCCGCGCAATTTCATCGCGCAACCGGTGATAACGCTGTCCACCGTGCCGACCTTCGTCGATGACCACATCGAACCGCGTCATGTGGATCTGCGTCCCTTCATCCTTAGTGGTCCGAAGACCTACGTCACGACCGGTGGACTGACCCGCGTTGCCCTGCGTGAAGGCTCGCTAGTGGTCAATTCCTCGCAGGGCGGTGGCAGCAAGGACACCTGGATCGTCGACATAGAGGCATGACGCATGCTCTCCCGTGTCGCGGAGAATGTCTATTGGCTGGCACGCTACCTCGAGCGTGCGGAGAACATGGCGCGCCTGGTCAACGTCAACGCGAATCTGCTCCTTGACCTGCCGCCCGAATACCGGCCAGGTTGGTTGGCGCTCATCGACATCACCGGCAGCCGCGAGCTGTTCGATGCGCGCGAGAAGCGGGCCGAGGAGCGTGACATCGTCCATTTCCTGATTGCCGACCTCGCTAACCCCGGATCGATCCTCTCATCGGTCAGTTCCGCACGCGAAAACGCTCGCACGTTGCGTGACGTTCTTCCGAACGAAGTTTGGGAGCACATGAATGAGATGTTCATGGAAATCAAAGAGAAGTTACCGGCGGCGTTGAGCAAGCGCGCGCGCTTCCATTTCCTACAACGCATCATACGGGGCATGCAGACGCTGACCGGCGAGCTTGAAGGAACGATGAGCCGCAACGATGCGTTCACGTTGCTGATGCTCGGTCGCAATCTGGAGCGTGCCGACATGACGAGCCGGATCATTGATGTGCGTTCCGCGCAGTTGCTGCCCGCGGATGCGCCGGGGTTCCAGCCGTTCGAAACGATCCAGTGGCTCAACCTGCTGAAATCGCTGTCCGGCTATCAGATGTACCGCTTGAGCCAGCGAACCCGCGTCAGCCGCTCAGCCGTTCTCGACTTCGTGCTGCGAGACCTCCAGTTCCCGCGCGCGTGTCTGTTCTGCCTGAAAGAGGTCGAGCATTTCCTGCGGGCATTGCCTCGCAGCGCTAGCGTGTTGGGCTCACTGGAAGAGGCCCGCAGCTTCCTCGATAATGCGACCTTGGAGACTCTCGACCAGCCTGGTCTGCACGAGCTCATCGATCGATTGCAGGTACACATCATCGGGATGCACGAGCGCATCGCGCAGAGTTATTTTCCGCCGCGCGCCGGCGCTAGTGGCCAGAGTCAGGTCCAGTTTCTCAGCGATGAGCGACAGAAAATACCGCTGTCGTTGGACGCCCCTTCGATCTGAGCGCGGCTTGTTGCGCCGACGACGTTCTGGTCACGGTGACTGCACCTCATCAGTCCAGACCTTGAAGCTGACGAGCGTATTCGCCCCGAATGTCGTGCTGATCGCGACGTCGATCGCATCGCGGCCTCTTGCCATTAATACTCGCCCGATCCGCGGCACGTTGTTGCGGGGATCGAAGGTATACCAGCGTCCTCCGAGGTACGCCTCGAACCAAGCGGCGAAGTCCATAGGACCATAGGGCGGCGGAATGCCAATGTCGCCGAGGTAGCCCGTACAATACCGCGCCGGAATATTCATGCATCGGCAGAAAGCAATAGCAAGATGTGCGAAATCGCGGCAGACGCCGCGGCGCTCGTTGAACGTTTCCCAGGCTGTTCTGCTCGCACTAGCGTGTTGATAGCCGAATGAGATGTGCTTGTGCACGAAATCGCAGATCGCCTGAACCCGACCCCAGCCCGTCGGGGTCTGACCGAACATGTTCCAAGCGATCTGCGAGAATTTTTCGGTATCGCAGTATCGGCTCGCCAGGAGAAAAACGAGGGCCTCTTCAGGCAAATCCTGTATCAAATGCTGCTGCGCAGACGTTGCAACGACCTCCGGCTCGCCCGAGTCATTGACGACAGCGGTACTCGTGATCCTGGTCTGACCCGTTGGCGCGACGATGCGACTGCACCAGTTGCCGAAGCTATCGCGATAGACCGCTATAGGAGTGGACGGGTCTGTGATTACATGATCCGGAACCGCGAGGTCGGATGCGCGCGTGTAGTGAATGTTCAGCAGCAAAATCATCGGCGTCGGCTGCGGACAGTCGTAGATCAATTCGTAGCCCACCCTGATCTTCACAACAGGCCTCCTTTGGACCTTAGGCTCACTAAGCCCCTGGAATCGCCTTTCACCGGACTGAAAATCCGCGTGTCGGTGGTTCGATTCCGCCCCTGGCCACCAATTAGATCGTGTCTGGTATTAGCGGATCAACGTGCTCGCTCAATGAGCGCGAGTTCCGAGTTCTGCTGCACGCGGTCGAATAGGATTTCGGAGCCGTCGGGTGAGATATCGAAGTTACCGATCACGAAGTCCGCGGGCAGCGCGGCAAGCATGTGCTCGGCACCGGTCCGCAGATCGATGAGCCAGAAGTTTTTATGATCGAAGTCGCCCCGCAGGACCACCAGCGATTGCCCATCGGACGAGAACGCCACGCGTCGTGCACCGCGCGTCAGGATGAGGGTCGGCAGCGGATAGGGTCGGCCGTCCCGGGCGGCGGCTCGCAGCGGGAAGGTCGTACCGATGTCGGCGCCCGAGTAGACCAGGAAGTTCCCTCCGGGGGACCAGACAGGATCGAGGGAATAATCGGCAACGAGAGGTTGGGGTGGCGCGCCATTGAGAAAGATGCTCGTCAGATGCGGCTCCTCATCGCGAACAACCGCCGTGAGAATCGATTGTCCGTCGGGTGCCCACGCGGGATTACCCCGCAACGTGAGCGAATCGGCGATGATTCTAGGGTTGGAGCCATCCCAGTCGATGACGTAAAGCAGGGTCCTGTCGTTGTCTCTGATGATGAAGGCAATGTGGCGTCCATCCGGTGAGATGGCCGGAGCGCCGACGATCAGCGAGTGCGTGCTGCTCCAGATCTCGCGGGTAGCTCCCTGCCTCAGGGTCCAGATCCCCTGTTTGCCGCCTCGCCCGGCGACGTACAGTACATAGTCGGGACCCAGCCGTGGGTCAGCGCCATCTGCGGTGAGGAGCGTCGGAGTCGGCGCGGTCGCGGGTGCGCCGTCCTTCGCCCGGAGCGTCAGGCGCCAGAGGCTGCTGCCGGGATAGACGACGGTCGCGACCAGACGCTTACCGTCCGCGCTTGCCCCAAGCGAGGTGTACGTCTCGAGTCCGAAGCTGATGCGATTCGAGACACCTCGCTTGGTGTCGAGTGTGTACAGCCAGGGCCCCGAGCCGTCGCCCGAGGTCGCAAGATAGACCATGGTGCGTCGGTCCAGCAGGGTTGGGTAGGCCACGTATGAGTTGTGGGTCGTGAGACGCTCGAGCCCCGTGCCCGAGGGCCGAACACGCCAGATGTCCCAGACGACAGCCGAGGGCGTTCCACGGGCGAAGTAAATGAAGGCATCGTCGGGCGACCACACCGGAAAGTGACAATGCACGCCCGCGGGCGCCACATAGATGCGGCGGTCGGGGCTGCCCGGCTCGCGTACAAATATTGGGTCGCCCGGAGCGGTCGTATGGAACACCAGCTTCCTGCCATCGCGCGACCAGTCGTACTCGGCGACTTCCGGGAGATATGTCCGCAGCGGTCCTCCCTGCGTCGGCACCGCCAGGATGTTCACATCTTCCGGTCGTGAGCCGTCCGAGCTGCGTGTCCAGATCGAAACGAGCGACGAGTCGGGGGAGAAGCCCAGCGTACGGATCTCCCGGGGGGAGGTGAACACGCGCGGTTCGCTGCGTGTCAGATTGCGGTAGGTGCCACTGCCAACCTCACTGACCCAGACGTCGTTTCTGCCCTCGCGGTTCGCCAGGAACGCCACGAACTTCCCATCGCGGGAGATGGCCGCCGTCCGGCCCACACCCTCGAACCCCGCGAGGCGGCTGAACCCCGCGTTCGCCAGCGGGTTACCCGCGGAGTCGGCCTTTCTCGTGCCCAGCCACGTCAGCGTCGCGACGATCGACAGCAGTAAGACAGCGAATAACAACCATGTTCGCCTTCTCAATGGTGCTCGTGATGTGCGAGGGCCAAGCGCGTGCTCGCCCGAATCGGCCGTGCCGGGCACGGTCGCATCGACGGGCACCGCCGCGGGCGGGGCTCTGACAGGTTCGCTGCTTGACGGCTGCGAGAGCGTGTCCAGTGGCGCTTGGCTTCGCTCGTGCCGCTCGTCGGGCTGGGTGGCGCTGCGGGCGTCCGCGAGCGGCTGAACGGGTGCCACCATGCGGTACCCACGGCCGCGTACACCTGCAACATATTGGGGTGCACGAGAGTCATCGCCGAGGGCGTCGCGCACCAGCTTCACGCGGTGGCTGACGGTATCGGGTGTGACCTTCAGACCCGGCCAGACCCGCTCAGCGAGTTGGTCCAATGTCACCAGATTCGGCGCGGAGCGGGCGAGCGCAACCAGCAGCTCGAACGACACATGCGGCAGGGGGATATCGCGTCCAGCACGCGTGACACGCCACTGGCCGAGATCGATGAGCAGATCGTCAACCTGATAGGCAATCGGAGGTGCGGGGGTGCTGGCGCGGGTGGAAGTCGATGCGCCAATGAGCGGGGGCGTGGCCGGGCGCTCCTCCGGAGAGAGCAGGCCCAGAACCCGCTCAACAAAAGCTGGCGAGGACTGCCCCGCTGGAAGGCGAGCCCATTGCACGGCCGCGAAGGACTCGGGCACCTCCGCGTGCAACTCCGGCGTGTCGTCGATACAGACCGGAAGCAGAAACGGGCGGCTTCTCGCCATCAGGTGCGTGCGCTGGTCGGCGAGGTGCCATTCGAGCCTGAAGTAGCCTTCCGTTCGCGCCTGCGTATTCCGGGAGACGACCGGGACAAAGAGCGCACAGGTGCGAATTTCGCGGCGAATCTTCTGATCCCACGCATCGCCGCTTTTCAGCTCGCTCTGATCGAGCCACACCTCGATCCCTGCGGCCCGCAGGGTCTCAGTGATCCGCCCAGCGGCCTTCGCGTCCTCAGACGCGTAGCTCAGAAAGACGGCGCCCTGGCCTCTCCACGATATCGGGCTTTCACCCAGACCCAGTTCGTTCGTCAAGCGTACTGGCTTCTTGTTCTAACTCCTGAGAGCGAGAATGGACCATCTGGCGTGGGCGCGCAAACCGCCGCCTCAGGCAAACGCGTCGCGTCGAAACCCCGAGACTTGCGGGGAGACTGTGTCCAAAACTGAGCGGGGGCATCTCGGGGGATCAGGACCTTGAGTGCCCGTATCTCGCAGAAATATTGGATATTGGGCCGCAAGTTTGAGTTTGTTTTTCAGTCAGTTAGTACGCAAAGCAGTTGGCCACTAAGGCCGTTTCAATCCCGGAAAGCGGACAGCCCGTCCCTATGTTCCGTTTCCGAAGTGCCGTTCTGCGGTGAGGCTGCCCCTTCGATCACGGGTCGCAGGGTTATATTCGCGCGTTGACGGGTTGGGGATGCGGCACGATCGGGCGGGCTGCGCCACTGCGCAGCTGCTGGTAGCGGTGGCTGGTTGTGCTGTTGTTGTGCGGAGGCATCGCGAGGCGGGTATTTGTAGTTCTGTTTCCTAAATGTCGGTTGCTGATCGTCGCGCGGATAGGGGTCCCCCGAGTAGCTGCGCTGGAACTGCGGTAGAGCGGCGCGCGCAGGAACCGAGGCGCGGTCCCGGCGGTCCCAACCGGTCGAACGCTGTTCCCAACGACGCCCCCAGTGCTCGCCCCATACGGCCGAGGCTCCGGCGCTCCGGGCGCGAAAGTACGGAGGCGGCTGTCGGTAGTAACGGACTGGAAGTCGCAAAACAGATACCGGCACGAGTTCAGGGGCCACCAGGTCCCACGGCCCGTCGTACGAGGAGCTGGAATACCAGCGATCCTGCGCATAGACCCAGTAGAGTCCGTTGTAGAAAAAGAGATTCGCGTCCAGCTGCGGTGCGTAGTAAACCGGACAGCCCGGCACGGGGACAAGATCGGGGTAACCCGGCGGGTCACTTCCGATGCTAACCGCAGCGCCTGCGGGAGCACAGATGCTGAGGAGCACACAGACTCCGACGATTGCCGATCGCATCTTTCGCCCTCCAGTTCGACAGCGGGACAGCAGGGTTGTCGCGACAGTCGCACCGAACCCGTCTCAACCTTGAGACGCTCAATTGCAGCCACCACCCTATCGAATCGTCTTTGAAAGTGTCTGTGCGCCAGCGTACAGCGGCACAAGTAGCCTCTTGGGTCTCGAAGTATTGGTCTTTGGCACGCGCATCTGGACGGGTCCGGCTGCGCCAGCGATACGCCTCTCTGGTAGCAGTAGAAAATCGCGCCGGGATCGGAGCTTGCGCGCCTGCCGCGCCTGCATTGGCCCGATGATGCCCCGCAGGAGCAATGCTATGCGACCCGCGCAGGCAGCCCTTTGTTGATGACTTTCGGTCATTCCCAAAAGGCTGCCGTCGAAGGCCTTGGCATCGGTCACTCTTTACAGGCGGCGTATTCCTCGCGGCTCAACGTACCGTCATGATCCAAATCGCATCGGGCGAAGTTCTCGCCGAGCCACTTGTTGCCCTTGACGTCATCCTCAGTCAGCTTGCCTCTCTTTGTGGTATCCAAGGTATCGAAGTCTGGGCGCGCGGAGGCTTCCCTCATGGGGCGGTGAGTCGCATCGTCGTTCGGGCTCACCGTACTCGGCTGATCTGAAGGAGGGTTGGAGGTTTGTGCGTTAGCAATCGCGCATCCGAAAAGCAATGCGGCACAAGCCACTGGAGTCAGATAGATAGATTTCATGATGTACATCCTTGGGAATTGATGGTGCGTCACGCGACGAGCGGCAGCACGATGTCGCTGCTTCACTCTTACATCGTTTGCATTCGAGCTCATGATGAGATGGGCCGAACCGACACTCGATGCACGCTCCAGCACAACCTACGCGGAAGCGTGGTTCAAGTCCGTACGGTGGCACACGAATGAAACTTACGTGCGGCCCTGTGGCTCCAATCGCGGGCTAAAGACGGTGCTGCCTCCGCCGGATAGAGTGGGGGGCCACGAGAGAGACTGGCATCCATAGTTCGTTGCTCTTTTGGCCGAGCCGCGCCTGCCGTAACGCGTCATCAACGTCCCGAGCTTGCCTTCACTGCGTGGGCGCTTTGCCGATCAGTAGCGCGTACGTGCGCAACCTCCGCGCCGAAAAAGAAAATCATCGCGGAATAATAGACCCACACGAACACCACGATCAGCGACCCGGCCGCTCCGTAGGCCGAACCGATAGCAGCCTTACCCAGATAAAGCCCGATCAATGACTTTCCAATGGTGAAGAGCAGAGCGGTGACGATCGCACCCTCCCACACGTCTTTCCAGTCGATCTTCGCTTCCGGCACGTATTTGAAGATGAGCGCGAACAATGCCGAGATGCCGGCGAACGAAACCCCAAAGTCTATCGTGTGCATGACAAGTTCTGGCATCGGCAGGATTGCGTCGAAGAATCTTCCCAGGGCAGCCAATCCCGCGCTAATTACCAGAGAAACAAGCAGCAGAAACCCGACACCCAATACCATTCCAAACGAAAGGAGCCGTGCTTTGATCAGATTCGCGACCCCGCTGCCACCGTTCGATTGCACACCCCAGATCTTGTTCAGCGCAGACTGGAGCTCACTGAATGCCCCTGATGCGCCGATTAACAACGTGATCACACCGATCACCGATGCGAACACGCCCGTAGGGTTTCGGCCGTGTTCAATTACCGTTTCAACCGCCTTTGCTCCCTCTGCGCCCATAATGGTCTGGGCTTGGCGGATGATTTCGTCCTGCGCCGCGTGATGCCCGAATGCCACAGAAGCGATTGCAATGACCAGGATGACGAGGGGTGCAAGTGACAGCATCATGTAAAAGGACAGCGCTGCGCCGAGCCTGGGAACTTCGTGGTCGTTCCAGGCCCAGAGCGCTTCCTTTAGTGTGAAGTACAGGCCTTTTAGCATCTCACGCGCTCGCGATTGTCCGATTCAAGCTGGCCGGGCAACGCCTCACGTACCCCGGCGCATGTCAATCTCGCCTTGCTCACGCCGTTGATTGCTTCGTCCTGCGTCTCGCAGTCGAGCGAATCGTGAGTATCACGGGACACCGGTCCCCAGCTACGCTGTCTTCTCGCTCCGGCCCTTCAGTTTGGCGCCAAGCGCCCTGAGGCGCGTGCCGGTGCTGGGGCTCAGGAATTCGACCAGTGGTGCGCCGTGCTCGCTGTGCTCCGCGGCAACCTTCAGCGCGACGAGAGTGGGAATTGCGAGCGCGATACCTGCGATGCCCCAGAACCAGCCGCCAAACCACAGAGCCAAAAAGACAACGATCGGGCTCAGTTCGAGTCGCCGTCCCACCAACAGAGGTTGGACGATCTGCCCCTCGATAGTCGCAAGAGCGACATAGGTGCCCGTGACGGCCAGAACACGTGCGACGCCGTCGAATGAGACGAGGGCGACGACGGCCAGAACAATCAAGGTCGTCGCTGACCCGACGTACGGGATGAAATTCAGGACACCCGCCAGGACGCCCCAGAGGAGTGGATTGGGCATTCCGAGCGCCTTCATCGCCCCGAAAGTGGCCGTGCCAAGGCCGAGATTGATCAACGCGATGGTGACGTAGTAGCGACCCACTTCACGGCGGACGGCCTCAAAGACTTGCAGCACGTGACTCGCTTGCGTGTGGCTCGCGAATGTCGCGGACATTCGGGCCAGGACCAGAGGGTCTGCGGTAAGTAGAAACAACGTTAAGATCACCACGGTCATCGCAGCGACCAAGGCAGTGCGGGTTTCGGTGAGCAGCTCATTAGAGTTCGCCGGTGCGGGCGCCGCCTTTGGGGGCGCAGTCGCCGCGTCGGCACCTGCCTCGGTGAGGTGGCCGGCGCGATTGGTAATGACGTCGATGCGACGCATGACCCGGGCGACAGGTCCGAGCTTTCTTTGAATAATCAGGGAGGTGCGCGGCGCAGCGGCTAACCATGCTTGTGCCGGCTCCCACAACAGATTGACCGTTCCACCCACGAGTCCGAAGAAAATTGCCAATATCAGAAGCGCGCTGACAGGGCGCGGAAGGCCTCTTCGGTGGAGAGCCTCAACAGGACTCGAGAGCAGCAATGCGAACAGCACCGCCAGCGCAATTGGGATAAATGCCGCTTGTGCAAAGTAGAGCAGTGCCCCCATTAGTCCGGAGGCAAATAGCATCAGCGCTACCGAACTGCGCGGCCGCTGCGGAACCGGGCCTTCAGAGGTCATGCCGGTAGGCTGTTCTGACTTCTTGCTTGACACGTTCACTGTGCTTGACACGACTGCTCGATGTCGGCGGGTGCATGGCTCCGGCTCAGCTATTTGGGCAACATGGGTCGCGGTCGCCAACGTTACGCTCGGCGACCGCCATCATGTGCTCCTGCTCTTCCTTAGCGTCCTGCTCGAATTCCGCTTTCACGCCCTCGCTGGAAATTCCGGCCGCGGCGACTGCGTGCATCGTATAACGCAGTACAAGTCTGGCGATCGATCCCATGCTGATCCGTGCGGTAGGAGACAAAGCAGAAAGTATTGTTGATATCAAAGCTGCGACAAATCGCGATTGATCATGGAACTTCGGCGTCGCGCGTTATGCGGCGGCGGCAGTTGACGATGTGCGCGAGAACAGCGAAGTCGTAGCGATGAAGCCGTAGGTGCCGGTGTGCCAGGAATGTGCCGAGCTCAGATTGGGTGTCCGTAATTGTGCCTTGGTGTGCCTGGGACCCGGGCTGGCAAGCGCCGCAAGTGGTTGATTAATAAGCCCCTGGAATCGCCTTCACTGGACTGAAAATCCGCGTGTCGGTGGTTCGATTGCCGTCGATGAGCCTGCTTCTTGCGGGCCCTCTCAGGCAGTTGTCCGTTGCCAGAATTCGCCCGGCTTGATTATGGCGATGCCCTGAAACTCGCCGAGTGCGAGGAGGTCTTTGTCCACGGTGACCAAGACCATTGCGCTGGCTGCGACGGCCGTACCGAGAACTGGGATATCGTTGGCATCACGGCAAACATTGGCCGGAAGGTTAGTCGGGACGACTGCAGTCGCCATTCTTCCCAAGAAGCCGCGCAGCTGACGAACTTCGCTTTCGGGGAAGTTGAACTTATCGCGAAGCTTGCGGCCGAGTTCCTCGGCAATGAAGTCGGAAATCACTAGTTCGTGATGCGTCAGCACATCCTCGAGCAGCTCAGCACACACGCCGGCCCGGCTGATCGAAGCAGCGATCAGTACCGAGGAATCGAGAACAACCTTCACGGACGATCGAGGACGCGGAACACATCATCGTCCGTGTGTACCCCGTGAGCCTGAGCCCGTCGTACCAGCTTCGCGCGCAAGCGCTGAAACTCTGATACTGCCAGGAACCTGCGCAGGGCTTCCCTCGCCAGATCGCTCTTGGAGACGCCCGCGGCATGACTCTGCCGCTCCAGAGCCTCGTCCAGCTCGTCGGGGACTCGCAGTGTAATCGTAGCCATGTATTACATTGTACGACATGGCGCGGGTGCCGGCAAGGCCATCCCTGCGGTTGCGGTCAATGTGCCGCGAATGTGCCGAACTCAGATTGGGTGTGCCGTAATTGTGCCTTGGTGTGCCTGGGGTCGGAGCTGGCAAGCGCTGCAGGGCTTCGGACAGAATAAAGCGTCCAATATTTAAGTGGCGATATCTCCGGGAATCAGGGAACTGGCTAACGTGGTGCAATGACAACTCATATCAGCCCGCTCGCCGGGAACGCCGCTCCCTTCTCGTCGCTTATCAACGTGGCGAAACTGGTCTCGGCTTATTATGAGATCAAGCCCGACCCCGCGATCGCATCGCAGCGCGTCGTCTTTGGCACTTCGGGGCACCGCGGCTCGGCCTTCGACGGCACCTTCAACGAAGAGCACGTACTCGCGGTCACGCAGGCGATATGCGATTTCCGTCGAGCTCACGGTATCACTGGACCCCTGTTCCTCGGAATCGACACCCACGCCCTGTCGGAACCCGCGTGCGCCAGCGGGCTCGAAGTACTCGCCGCCAATGAAGCAAATGTCATGCTGGCGACAAACGATGAATACACCCCGACCCCGGCGATCTCACATGCGATCCTGAGCTACAACCGCGGGCGCAGCACCGGGCCGGCCGATGGGATCGTCATCACGCCCTCGCACAATCCGCCGCGCGACGGCGGCTACAAGTACAACCCGCCGAACGGCGGCGCGGCGGGTGAGGACATCACGGACTGGATAGAAGCCGCGGCGAATCGCTATATCGAGGCAGGTCTTCGAGGCGTCAAGCGGATTTCACACGCGAAAGCCTTAAGTGCCTCGACGACGCACCGCCACAATTATCTCGCTACCTATGTGGCCGATCTCGGATCGGTGATCGACATGGAGGCGATTCGCGGTGCCGGGATTCGCATGGGGGTCGATCCCTTGGGTGGCGCCGGAGTTCACTATTGGGGCGCGATTGCCGAACGCTACCGTCTTAATCTCACGGTGGTCAGCGAGGTAGTGGATGCGCGGTTCGCGTTCATGACGCTCGACTGGGACGGACAGATCCGCATGGACCCATCCTCGCCGTATGCGATGCAGGGATTGATCACCATGAAGGACCGCTTTCAAATCGCGTTCGCCTGCGACACCGACCACGATCGCCATGGGATCGTGACCCCCAGCGACGGTTTGCTGCCGGCCAATCACTACCTGTCGGTTCTCATCGACTACCTGTTTCGACATCGACCGCAGTGGGGTAAGCGGGCGGCGGTCGGCAAGACGGTGGTCAGCACGCGAATGATCGATCTGGTGACAGCCAAGCTCGGTCGCCGGCTCTATGAAGTGCCGGTCGGGTTCAAGTGGTTTTCTGCCGGGCTGCTCGACGGCAGTCTCGGTTTTGGAGGCGAGGAGAGCGCGGGTGCGACTTTTCTGCGCCGCGACGGGTCCGTGTGGACCACCGACAAGGACGGCATCATCGCGGCACTGCTATCCGCCGAGATTACGGCGCGCATGGGCCGTGACCCGGGCGAGTTGTATGGCGATCTGGCCGGCGAATTCCGCAATCCGGTCGCTGATCGAGTCCAGGCTCCGGCAACGGCGAAACAGAGACAACGGTTGACTACGCTGTCGCCGCATGACGTCACACTCACCGAACTTGCCGGCGAGAAGATCGACAGCGTCATCAACCGAGCGCCCGGGGACAATGCCGCCATCGGTGGTATCAAGGTGAGCTCAGCGAGCGGTTGGTTCGCCGCGAGACCCTCTGGGACCGAAGACATCTACAAGATCTACGCAGAGAGCTTTCGCGGCGTAGACCAGTTGCAGCGGATCCTTAAGGAGGCGCAAGCGACCGTGGATGCCGTCATCGCGACGCCGGCCAGTGCGAACTCTCAAGGGTAGGCACTGCGTTTCTGCTGGCTGGAATACTTGCCAGACGCCATGGGAGGCGTCCGTGATGGCATTGTCAGAGGAGCTTGCGCATGAGTCTCGGCGTGCGTCGCTACGTCATGCCGGGCACTGACGGCCGTTATACCGAGCAACCAGATCAGCCAGATCGCAAACAGGATCGCATGCATCACGATGCGCGGATGGACCGTAGCACCCACGCGCAGAGTGCCAGGCCCCCGGGCTTGCGGATCAGTGCGGCGGGGCAACAGCGCAATCAAGCGGGTCGCAATCGTCTCAGGGTCCGCCTGGTTCAGAGACGGGACAGGCAGCGCGGCGAGCAGCGACGCCAATTTCTGAACCGCGGCTTCCCCGGGCAGACCCGCCAAGCTGGCAGCTTCCTGCCAGGGGTCGAGATCCATTCGCCCCAGCAGCGATATAATGCTGAGCGGCAATCCGTTGCGATCCTCACCGACCGAGGCGAACAGAAAGGCGTCGAACTCTGACCCGAGACGAAAATTCGAAGGGGAAGGGTCCATGGCGTGCGCTCTCAGGCGAGCGAGCATGATTCTTTTGCGTAACGTGCGCACGAAGTCGAGCATCACCTTCCCAGCCTGCTCGAACTGACGTTGCCACTCGGTGCGCTGGCGCACAGAGTGGGACGGGACAAGCAGCGCGAGCTGCGTCCATCGCTGACTGCACCGATTTTGATCGCAGCGCCAGGCATAGGCATTGGTTACGATGCACTCATTGTATTGACGTACTTCGAGGTATAGCGTCATGCGTGCCCCCAGCCCGTCGCTCAGAATACTTATTCTACGGAATTCTCGTCTTCACAGGTGCATCGACCTTCGGCGACGCCGCAGTTAGCGTTACTGTTAGTAACAACACGGGGGACAATCTGCTCGTAACGGTTTACGACTTAAATAACAATCCCGTCGTGCGTGTGGTGTCGAGCCAAACAATCAACGGCTTTGCGTCGATTTCAATCACGATCACGGCAGATGCCTCGGGAGCCAGTACATGCGCAGATGTGGGCATCATGACAGGCCTCATCTGAATAACGGCGACACGGTGCGTGTCTATGCCAACTCGCAATGTCCGAGGAAGTGACACGGCGGCGAGGTTGCGCCGGTGACGGCAAGGAAGGCGCGGCCTGCCCGCCGCGCCGATCAGTATCGGCTCAGCGCCACCCCGGGGGCGAGATTGAGCGACAGGGCGCGAATACGGGTTCACCGTCGACAACGTTTACGGGGGCGCGAGAGGTTTGCTGCCCCGTCCAGCGCAGTTACTCAAATGAACACGCAATTCAAAGTACCTGACCAGGTGCGCTGGAATTGGGAAGCGAGCCACGCGCCGCCGGTCAAGGCCGCGGCGCGCGCCATGCTGCCTTCGTAATGCGAGTTAGGCTCTACGCAGCACGTAGAAGATGAGAGCCAGGATCAGAATGGTTCCAAGTATGCCGCCGCCGATGTACATGTGAATCTCCAATATGTTCGCCTGAGTCCGCATTGAAGCATAGGGAGCACGAAGCAGTCCGGACGCTACCGCACGTAGATGCGCGCTCGAAACCGGGAGCTGTCGTGCGCCAAGAACCCATCAGGATCGATGGATTGACGAAGCGCAGCCACAACCGGAATGCGATTCAATAGGGTGCGATGGCGTACAGACGCTGGTCGAAAAAGTAGCCAGCGTCGCGGATCGGGCCGCGGCAGGTGAAGCTCGCTGCCCCGGCACACATCTCCAGGAGCATGCTATGAACGTAAACAAGGACCAGGTGAAGGGCCGCGCCAAGGAAGTGGAAGGCAAGGTCAATGAAGTCGTCGGAAAGGTCCTGGGCGACAAAAAGCTGGAAGTGAAGGGCAACGCTCAGGAAATCACCGGCGAGGCTAGAGCAAAGTTGGGTGACGTCAGGCAAGCCGTGAAAGACTCCTTGAAGAAAGGTGGGTGACTACTTAAAGGCACCAGAGTTGGCCGTGCAGTCGACCGTCACCGGAAATCGGCTGACGCGGAGCGGATTCGGCCCGGAGGAATCGACCCATTCGATGCGCGAGCGTTACCCAACGCAAGAGGCGGTTGCTGCGGGGCGCGGCATGAGTCAAACGCCGCGTGGCTTTCCGAGGCACAACGGGGAGTGCGCGTCATTGGCGCGGTGCGCTGATGAGGCCGATCAAATGAGCGGGGAGCGATATGAGCTACGTCGATAGCAATCTTTTGCCGGGTGAGCAGGTTACGTTTCGCACGCACCTTTCACTGGTTATCTTCACGGTACCGGTGGCTCTCGCGGTCCTCGCACTGGCCTTTTATCTGATTGGTCCTGGGACGCGGCTGGTTGGCCACCTCTTCCTACTTGGTGCGCTCGCGGCCGGGGCGGTGAAATACTTCAACTACGCTACCTCGGAGTTCGCCGTGACGAACAAGCGGATCATCATCAAAGTCGGCTTTCTGAAACGGCGCACGCTCGAAATGCAGGTGCAGAAGGTCGAGACGGTCGCGGTCAACCAGGGCATCGGTGCCCGGATTCTTGGCTATGGGGACATTCTTGTCACCGGAACGGGTGGCACCAAGGAAGCTTTTAGGCACGTCAGCGCACCGTTGAAACTGCGTCACGCGGTACAAGCCGCGTCCGTTTGACATAAGCGTCTCGACCCGGTTAATCGGACTAGCGTACGGTACCGCACAGAGTGCTCCGCGCAGCCGAGCTTACAGTCAACGCGTCGTCGGTCTGCTTGCCCTCGCTCTGCGCGCCGGGTGACACGACCGAAGACTCTCGGGGCCGTCAAGGATAACTTCAAGGACGATGACGAGACCGGCCACGGATGGCCACCCCGCGAGCGGGCGAAACGCTCAAAACGGTGAGGAATTCGGTCGTGACGGAAGTCGTGAAGGAACGGACCACCCATCCCGGCAAGTTACCGGCACCTGGCCGACGAGTAGGCCTAAACGGCGCGCCAACGCAAGGCGCAATCGCCAGCGGGATAGAAGTCCACGAAGAGAAGTGGGGTTCGGTCACCGCACGGCACGTGTACAAGATGCGCTGCGAGTGTGGTCGCTCATGGTTCGAGCCTGAGCTTCCGAGGTTCGTTAAGTGCCCTGCCTGCCATAAGCTCGGCTTTGTTTCCACGTAACTGATCCCGCCGCGACCGCGCTGCTCGCAGCGCGGATGCCTGAAGCGCGGAGCGCCGCCGGTGCCGTGGCCTCTTTGGTAGCAGCCCTGCGCGGGGCCAGTTCTCAGGCGATAGCTAAACGAACGCGGAGGTCAGGCTAGGCCTGAAGCTCTACAGCGTCTACGCGGCCAGTTCGTTTGTCGGTCGGCTGGCTGTCCGACCGGATGATTATTTTCAAGGATAGGTCCTCTGATTAGCGGTCAAGACTAGCCCGCCTGGAGCGACTCCGTCTTTGCGCCGGTGCATGAACTACGGGCCGGTCAACGTAATCGGCTATGTTCGGAAGGGGTTTGGCCGCGCAGGGCAGGGAAGTACTTGATTCTTCAGGCTGCGGTGCCGCTCGCCCGGGCGCGCGCAGAGGTTCAGGCATCAGACGCTATGTCCTGTACCGAACAAAGGGGGAACTGCTAAACTTTCTACACTGAATACCGCCGTGGCCGACCAGCGTGAGGCCCTCCATGGCAGGCTCCCACGAGCCGCAGCAAAATCACCTGCTGGCTGCGCTATCACCTGCCGAGCGCGGACGAATCTATCCGCACCTGCGGCTCGTAGAAATGCCGCTCGGCGAGGTTTTGTACGAGTCCGGCGATATCCTGCAACACGTTTATTTTCCGACCGACTCCATCGTGTCGCTGCTGTACATCCTGGCCGACGGTGCGTCGGCGGAAATTTCGGTGGTCGGCAACGAGGGCCTTATTGGCATCGCGCTGTTCATGGGCGGTGAAACCACCCCGAGTCGGGCGATAGTGCAGAGCGCGGGCCACGCTTACCGGCTGGTCGGACAGCAGCTCAAGGACGAGTTCCATCGAAATGGGAAGCTGCAGCTTCTGCTGCTGCGCTACACGCAGGCTCTGATCACGCAAATGGCGCAGACCGCGGTGTGCAACCGCCATCACTCCGTGGACCAGCAGTTATGCCGCTGGCTGCTGCTGTCTCTTGATCGTCTGTCATCCAACCAATTGACCATGACCCAGGAGCTCATCGCCAACATGCTCGGGGTGCGCCGTGAAGGCGTCACCGAAGCCGCCGGCAAGCTAGACGAGCTCGGTGTGATCCGTTACACCCGTGGGCATATCACGGTACTGGACCGGTCAAAGCTGGAAAGCCTGTGTTGCGAGTGTTATGCCGTGGTCAGGAAAGAAACCGATCGCCTCCTGCCGCGTCTGGCGCCTCAGTGAGACTTGGGACCGCCGTCGGCGCAGGGATGCGCAGCGCCGCCCGTGTTACTTGTGTTGGGCTGGCCCCGAATTCCCCTTGTGAGCTTGGGCCCGGGAATAGGTGTCTTTGACAGTCTTGTAGCACCCGCAGGAAGCCGCTGCGAGGCCTCCTTGGTCGAGGATCTTGACGGTGCCGCGCCGGTAGGTGATGAGCTTGCGGTCCCGTAGGATGCACATTGCCACGCTGACGCCTACTCGCCGCACGCCCAGCATGAGCGCAAGAAATTCCTGCGTAATGCGAAATTCGTTGGAGTTGACGCGGTCGTGCGTCATCAGCAACCAACGGGCCATGCGCTGTGTCACCACGTGGAAGCGGTTGCACGCCGCGGTCTGCGCGATCTGGATCATGAGCAAGTGGGTGAAGAGGAACACCTCTCTCTTCAACGCAGCGCTCGCGCTGAAGTTGCGGCGAAAGTCAATTGTCGACATCCGCATTGCCGTGCCTTCGCCTTGTACCACCGCCCGAAAAGGCGAGACAGCGACACCCAACGCCATAGGAACCCCGATCATGCCTTCAGGGCCGATGAGTCCGACCTCCGCAGCCCGGTCACCATCCACGGTAGTCAGCATCGAGACGAAGCAGTCGTTGGGAAAGTAAACGTCCCGAATTTGAGCCTGGGATTCGTAGAGAGTCTGCCCGAAGGCTAGCTTGACCGGTTCCAGGACGGGCAGCAGTTTCCGGTAATCCTTGAGTGGCAATGCTGCAAGCAAGCGATTCGGAATGGAAACTTGTCTTGCGCCAACCAATTAAGAACCCCTCAGCGTTGCCCGCGTGCAACTGCTTCGGGGCGCCATTCTTCGAGCTTTGAAAGATCGGTCGCGGACGTGGCTGAATCGAAGGCCACTACCGCAATCCCCAAGTATAATTTAGTGTAATAAAAACAAGCAATTATGTTCTACTCCGAACAAAACTGTTCCCTAGCGAACACAGCGTGTCGTCGGAATTTCGGCTCTAGTTTGGGCACTGAATACCGTCGTGGTTGACCAGCGTGAGGCTCTCCAGGCCCGGCTCCCACGATCCGCAGCAGAATGATCTGCCGGCTGCGCTAACGCAGCGGCGGAGCCCTTACTCGCTGAGATTGAAGCGCGCGCGCGCGGCCTCGACTATGGGGCGCAGTGCGGCCTCGATGATCTCGCGTGCTGGGGCTCGCGAGCCGTGAATCGGGACGACGCGACCGGACCAGTTGCAGCCGCTTGCGTCGGGAACTCGCAAACGGTAACCGGCCGAGACCCTGACGGTCTCAAACGCTCCGCTCCGGCGGAGCCGTGCAGTCAGATGCCGATCGAGTCGGCCGGCAGAAATCATCGTTTGGTTGGGGCGGCTCACGTGAAGTCCTGACTGGCTGAGCACGCAGCATAGCTGGCGAGCGCGGAGGCCTTCCGTGCGTCAGCACATATAGTGGGAGCACTGACGCGGCCAGCTCCCGCTGAGTCTGCGCGTCATACGCGCCGCTGGCACCACCGGAAACCACGTGATTCCCGCATCCGCGCGAATGGCCCAACCGTCGCTGGATGTAGCACGGCTGTGCGGTTCAGTCTCGGTGCGTCAGCGTACAGACGCCGGATGCGTGTATCCCCAAAAATCGGCGGACCAGCGAGCAGATGACGGCGAAATCGTTTGTCGCAACGCTCGCAGAACCGCTTCGCCTGCAATCGAGGAACACGCCATGCTTAAGCCCTTCGCTGTCAAATGGTCTGTCGCGTTGCTGATTCTGGGAATTGCTGCGGCGGCCCCAGCGCTGCCGGACGATCCCGTGGCCGTGCAGCAGCAGCTGTTAGACGCTCTTGCCCGGGGCGATGTGGCGGGCGCGCTGGCCTTATTTACCGACGATGCGGTAATCGATTCGGAGAGTGGCTTCTGCGCGAGCGGCCCGTGCGTGGGCAAGGCCGCCATCCAGAAGGACCTCGAACGTTACGTGACGGACAAAAGCCGGCGCGTCACCACGCTCAACACCTATGTCACCGGCGACGTCCTGCTCACGCGCTTTGAGGCCCGCAGTGCGACCATCCAGGGGGCCGGAGTCGAGCGCATCATCCTCTGGGGAATTCGCGAGATGCGAGGGGACAAGATCGCCTCCAGCCGCTGCTGTCTGCCGGAACGCACCGATGCGCAGACGGCCCGATTTATCGAATGGGATTATGCGCATCCGTCGATCAAATAAGACGTCCGCGCATCCCACACATGTTAGGCGCATGCGACGCGATTAAGGAGACTGGTAATGTGTAAATGGGTTATTGCGCTATTGATCCTCAGTAGCCTGCTCTCTGGTTGCATTGGTGTTGGGTTTCGAGGCGGAGGCGGTCGAGGAGGGCAGTACTATCATCATCAAGATTGGCGCTAGCGAGGGTCTTGTTGCCGGCGTGATGATGGCGGCCATCGCAAGGGGGTAGCGATTCCCGCTCGTTCGCGCACGCGTTGAAATCAAGGATAGGCAACATGCTCTACACCATTGCAGTCATCCTGGTGGTTCTTTGGCTTCTCGGCCTTGTCAGCTCCTACACCATGGGCGGCTTTATTCACGTCCTCCTGGTGATCGCGATCGTGGTGATTCTGATTCAAGTGATTC
>Ga0070761_10000684_pt1 | contig 21728 bp, 18 predicted proteins | sample HubBroMetageREF1_FD_66724 | JGI IMG/M metagenome (GOLD analysis project Ga0070761, IMG submission 66724) | Reference soil microbial communities from the Hubbard Brook experimental Forest, New Hampshire, USA - Hubbard Brook CCASE Soil... | ecosystem: Environmental > Terrestrial > Soil >... | reverse complement strand
CGGCGCTCCACGCACAGGTAGCCCAAAAGGATCGACAGCGAGAGAGAAGAAGCCTGTTATAGAGAAGAAGCCTGTTATAAGGAAGGAATCAATGCTTCACCCCCACCGCACCATCCTGACTGCGTCGTTCTGTTCGGCGTTGGCCGCCTTTGCCGCAAACCCACCTTTCAAAGTGGGCGATCGCGTCAATGCCAGTGTTGACGGGTTCGCCAGCGGAAAAATACTCTATGGCTGCACGGTGGTCGACATGGCCCAATGGAGTATGACGGGCATCATTGCCGGCTATCGGGTGAGGTGTCCCGTCGGCGGCAAGACCGAGGATTTGGTGGTAAGCCCGGAGGCGGAGCACGTCCGCCCGGCTTCGAGCCAACCGGCACGGACGGATGCGGCAACCTTAACCAGGGCGCAGGGTGGCAACGCAGATCTATTCGGCGCACGTGCCCCGCGAACATGTGCGTCAATGAAGGCGCCGGTCCAAGGACCACCATCCGGTACCCAGGCGGCGCAGTATTTTATCTGCGCACAAGAAAGGACGGCTCTTTCTCCGACTCTGACTCTCTTTTTGCTTGAGGATGTTAACGTCGAGGTCGGCACTGGCCGGCCCTATTCACCGGTGGCGGATGGCTTGGCCGTGGACATCGACACTCGTCAGCCGGTATACCCGATTCGGGGCAGCTACACGAGCATCATATGCCGCGCACAATCTTCGGGCGCCGCGGGTACGCGATTCACAGGCAACATCGGCCACAATTGCAGCACTTTTGACGTGCCGCGTGCCGAGGGCAAATGCCATAAGACCGCGTTTGGAGACTGGAACTGCGGCATGACAGGAGATTTGACGAATCAGAGGGAGAATCAGCCGCCTCCCCGCTAATGCGGCCGTGGCTCCTCACTGACCCTGGTGGGCTTCGGAGAGTGTCTGAGATCGTCGATTTAGGACGCTTGTACGTCTAGCGAAGACCGACAGAATCGGGCCTGTGGTGGCGCAATCAAAAACCGACGGATCAGTCAAGCATAGCAAGGCGGTGGCCGGGCTTCAGCCTTCCATGCCTGTCAGGATGGGCCTGTGGCCCACGAATAGTGGTGAAAACCCGTGCCACACAGCATGTATTCCGCGCTAGCCTTGTCGAGTTCCTTGCGAAACCAATTGTTTCCGTAGAGGATTTGCCGGATAATGGCCTCGGCGCTGGGCGCGTTCACGTCGCCCTCTTCCATTAAGGATCCCGCCGGAAACCACCTGCCGGAATCCACATAGGTTTGAGCAGTGCGAAATCGGCCCGGAAATACTCTTTCATGAGACGGTATCGGTTGGCGCCGCTGAAATTGAAAACGTAGTGATATTTGTCGAACAGCTTGAAATTATCCCCCATGGTTTTGCGAAGATACTCATTGACCACCTGAGGGTACTCCCACCGCCATTCCGTATCCAGGTGCGCATAGCCAACCACGTAAAGGGTTGGCTGCGTGGTTAGATTGGGCTTTTGGGTGGTCTGCGCAACGGCGCCGCCGGACGAGAGGTGGAAGGCCGCCAGGGCGGCCATGGCAACTATCCAATCGGACATGGAAGACACCTCGGGCTCAGCATAACGAGTACCTCTTAGCGCTGTGCCAAGTCGTGAGAAAATCCTGAAATTCCGATGAAATATCGCGCAGACGGATTGTGGCGCTCCGCTATCCTGTGCGCGCAAGGAACTAAAATGAGGTGTGCTCGTCCAAAGCTGAGAAGGGGAGACGCCTGTGTTTGCTTTCTTCGAGGATCTCACGCGCGATATCCGTTTCGGGCTGCGCAACTTGCGCAAGAGTCCCGGTCTGGCGCTGATGACCGCCGGTTCCCTGGCGCTTGGGATCGGCGCCACGACCGCAATGTACAGCGTGATCTACGCCGTACTGCTGGACCCGTTCCCTTACAAAGATGTTGCCCACCTGGTCAGTCCCATGCTTCGGGAGCCAGACAGGCGGGGCTACCGCACGTACTACACGACCGATCAATACCTTGAAATCGCCGAACGCAGCAGCATATTCGACGGCCTGACCTTCTCGACCATCGACGACATTCTCTGGACGGGAAACGGCGAACCGCAACGGCTGCGGGGCAATCACGTCACCATGAACGGGTTCGCCGTGATGGGAGTGCCGCCGCTGCTGGGCCGCGTGACAAGCGCCGCGGACGCCGCGGCAGGCGCCCAGCCGGTCGCCATCCTGAGCTATCGCTTCTGGCAGCGCCAGTTCGGCGGAGATGGCGGCGTGTTAGGCCGCCAGATGACTTTGGACGGCACAGTCCGGACTGTGATCGGCGTAATGCCGCGGCGCTTCATGTGGCGCGGACCCGACGTGTACATCCCTATCGTTCCACGCCGCGGGGAAGTTGTGGAGGGGGTCCACGAAGCGCACGTCCTCGGCCGTCTCAAGCCAGGCGTTACCGCCTCACAGGCCGAGGCCGACTTGCGCCCGATCATGGCAGATCTGCAGCGGCAATCCCCACACGACTTCCCCGAGAAATGGCGCGCGGGGATCATCCCCTTCGCCGAACAATTCCAAAGCGGCCTGCATGATGCGCTTTGGATTCTGTTTGGCGCAGTAGGACTGCTGTTGCTGATCTCCTGCGTCAACGTCTCGAACCTGCTGCTGTCGAAGGCGTCGACGCGCTACAAGGAAATCGCCGTGCGCGCATCGCTGGGCGCAAGCCGGTTCCGTATCGTCCGCCAGTTACTGTGCGAGAGCATTGTGCTGGCGCTCATGGGGGGGCTCGCAGGCGTCATCCTGGCGAAGGCCGGCCTGGCCGGAATCATGGCGGTAGTGCCGCCCGACACGATTCCCGACGAAGCCCTCATCTCACTCAATACGCCCGTCCTGCTATTCGCGCTGGCGATTTCAGCCACGGCCGCATTGCTCTTCGGGCTGGCGCCGGCGCTGCATTTATCCGGCGGCGATATCGTAAGCCCGCTAAAGGAGGCCGGCCGGGGTTCTACCGGTGGCAAGCGTCAGCGATTTCTGCGCGGCGCTCTGGTGGTTGGCGAAGTGGCGCTTTCTCTAATGCTGCTGGTCGGCGCGAGTCTGATGATTCGGACACTGGTCGCGATCGAAGACCTGGGTCTGGGCATGCAGCCATCCCACATCCTGACTGTGAGAATCCCTCTTTCGGACAAGCGCTATCCGGACACGACGCGGCGCAACACATTCTTCCGGGAGTTGCTTACCCGCACGGAGGCATTGCCCGGCGTGGCTGCGGTGGGCCTCAACCTGGGACTACACCCCTTCGGGAGCATGCCTGGGCGGGTGGAGGTTGCCGGAAGTACGCACCCGGACCAACGCCCAGTATTGATCCATACCGTCAACCGAGGCTATACAAACGCGATGGGCATAGGATTGATTGAGGGAAGGCCGCTAGACGAGTACGATGTGTCGAATGGCGCGCATATCGCTCTGGTCAATCAGGCGTTCGTGCGCCGCTATCTCTCCGAACGCGATTCGCTCGGCCGGCATGTGACGATACCCCGGCTGCGAACACCTCCGTTCGGCCTGGCGGATGCGTCGTTTCAGATCGTGGGCGTGACGCGAGACGCGCTGAATGACGTTCCCGAACAACAGGTCATGCCGGAAATTTACATCCCCTATACGATTACCGGCCGGGCCGATCAGTTGGTGGTGCTGACGAAGGGCCGGCCGGAGGCCTTGATGAGCGCCGTGCGGGCACAGGTATTTGCGATCGACAAGGATCAGCCGGTGACCGACGTCAAGACCATCGAGACCATGCTGAATGAATGGGTCTATTCACGCCCGCGTTTCAACCTGTTGCTATTCTCGATCTTTGCCGTACTGGGACTGCTGCTTGCGTTGCTGGGGATTTACGGCGTGATTTCCAGCTCCGTAGCGCAGCGCACACACGAGATAGGGATACGCATGGCGCTCGGCGCGACCTTCCCGCGAGTCATCCGGATGGTCCTAGCCTCCGGCATGCGGCTGGTCGGGGCTGGCGTGGCGCTGGGCTTGATTCTCAGTGTGCTGTCGGTCCGGGTGCTCGCCAGGCAGGTGTGGAAGCTCTCGACTTTCGACCCCTATTCGTTTGCGGCCGTCTCGGTGCTGGTGGTAGCCGCCGGACTGTTAGCTTGTTTCTGGCCCGCCCGCGCCGCGGCCCGCATCGACCCGATGTCGGCCCTGCGCGAGGAATGAGTGGAGAACCAATTCGTCCTTACGATGTTACAGGGGACAGCACTGCGGGCAATCGGGGCAATTGTACTTTTCGCTTCGCCCGCAATGGGTGGAGATTTGCCGTGTGGGGGCTGCCATCCGAAAGAGGTTCGCGGCTACCAGCATTCGGCGATGGCCCATTCTCTGGGCGAGTCGACGCCCCAGCCGGATGGATCTTTTGAACACACTCCATCCAAGACCAGGTTCACAATTCGTTCAAATCCATCCGGCATGCTACAGATGTTTGAGCGCGACGGTGAAAGCGGCCAGCAGCGCGTCGCGTACGTGATTGGCTCCGGTGCGCACGCCTTCGGCTATCTGGTTCGGATTGGCGATCATCTTTTTCAATCTCCGCTCTCCTACTACACCAATCGCCGCCTCTGGGATGTCGCTCCGGGTTACGAAGAGTCCCGTCATCCGGACTTCTCGCGGCCGGTGACGCTGGAGTGCCTGCTGTGCCATTCGGGAGCGCCAGAACCGGTTCCGGACACTCTGAACAGCTATCGAACGCCGGCTTTCCTTGCAGAAGGCATTACCTGTGACCGCTGCCATGGGCCGGGTGAAGCGCATGCGAACAAGCCCGTGCCCGGGTCGATCCTCAATCCAGCGAAACTCCACGGCGCCGCGCGGGATAGTATCTGCGAACAATGTCATCTTGCCGGAGAGGTGCGCATCCCCAATCCGGGGAAAAGCATGGCGGATTTCGAGCCAGGCCACAGCCTGGAGGACTCTTATACCGTGTATGTCGCCGCTCAACCGGCCGGCAAAACGTTGAAAGTTGTTAGTCATGCGGAGCAGCTCGCCCTTAGCGTCTGCGCCCGGAACAGCGGCGGTCGGCTATGGTGCGGCACCTGCCATAATCCTCACGAGAAACCGGCCGATCCCGCGTCTTACTTTAGAGAGCGTTGTCTGAACTGCCACGGCGCGCGGCTGGAGAAATCACACGCCGCGACTGGCCGCGATTGTGTAGCGTGCCATATGCCGCGCCTAGCCGCACGCGATGGCGGGCACACGGTGTTCACGGACCATCGGATCGCGCGGCGCCCGGAGCCGGGAAATGAGTCGGTCCAACCGAGAGATCTGGCCGCGTGGCGTGAACCGGAGATCCATCTGCGCCAGCGTAATCTGGCGCTTGCCCTGGTGGCGGTGGGGTTGCTAGACAAGTCTTCGGAAGAGGCGATCCGTGGCTATCGTATGCTCAATCAAGTTGAGAAAGAATACCCGGACGATCCGGACGTGTTGACGACTCTTGGCACCGTCCTGCTCCGCGGAAAGCAGCCTGGGGAGGCTCTGCGACGCTTCGAAAAGGTCCTGGTGTTGCGGCCGGCATATGCCCCATATGAAGTAAATGCCGCTTCGGCGCTGATGGCAGCGGGCAGAAAGGTCGAGGCGCGGCGGCATCTGGAAAGAGCGTTGCAGCTCGATCCCCTGCTGCAACAGGCAGTCGAACTGCTAGGCGGGATCTACCGGGACCAGGGTGAGAGCGCTAAGGCAGACGGAATCGTTGCGCAATACCGGCGCGAGATGGGCTTCGCGGCGAGGCGATGAGTCGGGTTGGTGGGACAGACCATCGCACTTCGTGATCGGTCGCCTTCGGGGAGCGCTGGCAGACGACGTAAAACGATAGTCTGCCCCACCGAAAACATCATGTGGTTAGGCCCGAGGCCCGGTCGCCAGTGCCAGCAGTTCTTTCCTAGCATCCACAACCTCGGGGATATCCGCGTCCGCTCCTTTCCATATCTGCAGGAACCGCTCGTATGCCACGCGGGCCTGCTCGGTCTGCCCCTTTCGCCGATACGCTTGAGCTAGATGGTACTGCGCCAAGGGGTAGTCCGGATTGAGGCGCAGAATGCGTTGATACTCCGAGACAGCCTCATCCAGACGCGCTAATTCGAGGTATGCATTGGCCAGGCAGTCTTCATAGAGGTCCTGGCCGGAACTGGGTGGCAAGTGCTGGAGTGCCGCCTGGAAATGGGCGATTGCCTCGCTGGGCTGCTTTTCGTGCAACGCCAGGGCGCCCAGGTAATATTCGAAGCTCCTCCGTTCGTCGCGCGACCCGCGCCCTGGATACGGTACCTCCTGAAAATCCTTCAGAAACCTGCTTTTCAACTTTGCCGCCGTGGCGGTCTCGCCTCGTTCCAACGCCAGCAACAGTTCGCTCCAGACGGCTCCCTTCGCGTAACGGGTCTCGTTCTGGGCGGCCTGTTCCGCGCGGTTGAGATCCCCCTGCCGCCAGTACACCTGCGCCAGGCTGCGATAGCCGACCGCGTGCGCCGTGTCCGAACCCGTTACTTGAATGTAGCGGCGGTACTGGCTGAGGGCGTCGCGGTAGCGGCCTTGTTGGAAGTAGACATCGCCGAGATGAATAATAGCCGGCTCAAACTCGGGATCGAGCGACAAGGCGGCGTTGTACTCGGCGGCGGCGTTCTCGTACCTCCCGGACTGCTGAAACGACATGCCCAGGCTGTCGTGGGCATTGGGCTCGGTGGGCGCAAGCTGAGCATAGCGCTGGTGCGCCGCGATGGCCTCGTCGTATCGCCCCAGGCCCAGGTAGCAAATGCCCAGCACGTTGTATAAGTCCCCGGATTCGGCACCTGCCGCCAGCCCCTGCCGCACTACCGTCATAGTTTCCTGCGGCCGCTCCTCTCCGTACAACAGCCGGGCCAGGCGCGTGTACGCTTCCGTTTCCATAGGGAATTGATCGACGATCTGTTGCAAGGTCCGGATCGCGCCGGGGTAATCCTGCCGGGCGATGGCATACCACGCCGTGACATACAAGCGATCCTTGGCCGTCAGATGATCCGACAACTGGATGGCTTTGGCCAAGAAGGGCCTGCCTTTCTCCGGCACGAAATCGGTTACGGAGTAAGCGTATCCGATCCGCGCATAGGCCATGGCAAAGTTCGGATCCAGTTGCACGGCCTTGCGCAGGAGCGCGATGGCCTGCGCGTTCTGAAAAGCCTGCGCCTTGCTCACACCCAGGGAGTAGTATCGGTAAGCCTCCAGGTTGTTCGTCATGGTCTCGGCAAGGCCGGTCTGATGGCCCGCGTCGAGAGCCGCGCTGCCCAGGTGAGCCGCCAGCTTGGGCGACAACAGATCGATCCGCGCCAGAATATCCGCCGGCTGGTCCACCTCGAACTGATCCGCCGCCAGCAATCGGCCGCTGGCGGTTTCAAACAGCCGTGTGTTGATTAGGATCTTCTCTCCCAGCGTCTGAAAACTGCCGAGCAGGACGCCCTCGGCATGGCTTTTGCGCGCAATATCCAGCGCATCGTCCAGGTGGATCCCGTCCTGCGGTTTGTGGCCGGTTCTCTGGGCGCTGGTCTTCAGGAGCAGATGAAGCTGTTGGCGGCTCAGGACCGTCAGCTTGTCGAAACGCGCAAGGTCGGTGATGAACATGTCGGCCAAGCCCTCGCTTAGCCAGTTCAGATCGGGCTTGGCGCTCTGATTTTCGAAATACATCACAGCCAGCGCCTTCCGTCCGGGAACCTTAGGGAGGGTTACCTCGACCCCAGGGACGGCGGAATGGTGGAGCACGGTCCAAGCCAGCACGATTCCTCCCGTGGCCGCCAGACCCAGCACAATCCTTAGGAGCCACGGCTTCATCACCACGTGGGGGCCTCTCGTCGCCGGCACGGCAGGCTTCGTTTCGGCTCCGGCGACCTGGGCTCCGGCCGCCAGGGCTTCAGCCCCCGCAGCCGTCACCGCGACAGGCGGACCACCATCCTCGATCTCCGAACCGGGACGGCCCACTTCGGCAGCCACCGGCTCTTCCACTACACTTGCGATAAACCGGTATCCGATCTTGTGAATCGTGCGGATAAATCGCGGTTCGTGCGGATCGTCGCCTAGAACCTTGCGGATCTCCTTGATGCACTGGACGACGGCATTGTCGGTGACCGCCGCGCCTTGCCAAAAGTTCTCAATCAGCTCTTCTTTGCCGATCAGCCGCTGGCGCCGCTCGATCATGTACAGCAGCAGGTGAAAGGATTGTTGGCGAAGATGCTGCTCCACTCCGCCGCGTTTCAGGCAACCCAGCGAAGGGTCGATCTCCACATCTTCGCAGCGGTATATCCGGAGACGCTCCTGTGCCGCAGGCTCGCCGCCAACCGCCTTTCCGTGTGCCGCGGGCATGGCGGCTGGGCTTTTGCCTCGTGCAGGCGGACCGGTTAGACCCCCATCCCCACCCTGAAGCATGGGATCGATTATAACGCAACTCGGCCCACAAGTCCGCCCCGCCCAGCGAAAGAGTTTCATGTCTGCGCGTGCCCGTCAAAATTGTTACAAAGGGGCCAGCCGTTTGATGGCTGCCGGCATTGCGCTTTACGCTCATACAGATCCGCAGAGCCATCTCGAACCTGTACGAAACCGTCCATCTCGGTGTTTCCAAAAGATTTCACTAGAATTTCATAAATCCCTCACCACTTAAGGCCAGGAAAAAAGCTAATGCTAAAGTACTACAGCAAGAATGACTGCTTCGGACCTTTCCGACAAGGAGCCGCACATGAGGGTTTTCTCGATGTTTCCTCTGTTACACCGCGCCCGCGCGACTGGCTGGCGCTTATTGGCCGCCTGTTTGGCCGTCTGCGTCGTTTGCTTGACTTGTCCGGCGAACCTGCATGGCCAAGCCCTCAGTTCGATCACGGGAACCGTCACGGATACGACTGGCGGTGTCATGGGAAACGTAAAGATAACGGTCACGAATACGGCGACCCTAGTTGCGAGCCACTCGGTCACCAGTAGTTCCGGCACGTATACCGTCACGGACCTGAACGCCGGCACGTACACCGTGCAAGCCGAGAGCCCCGGGTTTCAGACTGCCGTGCACAATGGCGTGCTGGTAGAGGTAGGGCGCCCCTCCACGGTTGACATCTCCATGCAGACGGGCAACGTCACGCAGAGTGTCGAAGTGCAGGAGGCCGCCATAACCCTGAATACGACTCAGCCGGAGCTTGGCACCACCATTGAAAACGCGGTGGTACAGGCTTTACCCGTCGAGTTGGATGAAGGCGATGGCCGTGGCCGTCAGATCGACGCATTCATGTTTCTGGCCCCTGGCGTTACCGGCGGCACCTTCAGCCACCGAATCAATGGCGGCGTGGACTTTGAGAGCGAAGTGGTCTTCAACGGCATCCCCATGGCGCAGTCCGAAACGCAAGGCTTCCAGACCATTTGGAACCCGCCTTTCGAACAGGTCAATGAATTTAACGTATTACGGTCGTCCTTCTCGGCGCAATACGGCTTGGCGCAGGGCGTCGTGACCTATCAGACAGCCTCGGGCACCAACCAGCTTCACGGAGATGTCTTCGAGATCCTGCGCAACAACTTCTTCGATGCGCGTGGGGCCTACAACCCGACTGTCCCTGTCGACAACGAAAACAACTACGGCTTCACCGTCGGCGGCCCAGTCTGGCTCCCCAAAGTCTATAACGGCAAGAACCGGTTGTTTTTCCACGTCAGCACGGAATGGTACCGCCGGAATTACCCGGATCTGACCTTCATGAACCTGCCCACGCCCGCCGAAAAACAGGGAAATTTCAGCGCTACAGGATTGGCAATCTACGATCCGACCACGGGGGCGCCCTTCCCCAACGACCAGATACCTACAAGCCGGTTCAGCGCAGTATCGGCGAGCCTGATACCGCTGATGCCCAATCCTACTTTCCCAGGATATGTGAACAATTTTCAATCCAACGAGGGTGTTCTCCCCGTCCGGCAAACCAATTGGGGCTACAACATCGATTACAACATTAACGACAAGCAGTCGATCCACTGGAGCGAGTGGCGCGATAAGCAGACTTCCTACGCAACGGAAACCGGCTCTCACCTCCTCGGTGAGCTGGGCAGCGAAACCGTGAACCCGGATCTTGGAACGGTGTTCCTGCTGAACTATTCCAATGCTATCACTCCGCACCTGGTCATGACCGCGGGTGCAAGTTGGCTGGGCGAGTTGAACGATCAGATCAGCCTGGAGAAAAACGTCACCTTCGCGCCCGACCCCGGCACTCCGGAACTTCCCGCCATTAATTTCAGCGGCCCACTTGCGCCCACCACCTTCGGATCGCCCTGGATTGATTCGATCAACCGCAAACTAGGGTGGGTTATTGAAAACAACTACCTTTGGGTGCACGGAAAACATACGTTCAACATCGGGTGGGAGACGCGGCGCACGTACCAGGACGACAACGAATGCCAGGTTTGCGCGGGCAACTTCAATTTCAGCAACAACGAGACGGCCGATCCGAACAATTTGGGGACCACGGGCAATGCCTTCGCCAGCTTCCTGCTAGGCAGCGTCGATAGCGCTAACCGGGTAGGCTCACAGGAAGAAAAACTGCGCAACCGAGATTTCTCGCCTTACATCCAGGATGACATCAAGTTAAGACCTAACTTCACCATCAACATCGGTTTGCGCTGGGATATCATGGTTCCCTTCACTGCGATTGGCAACAACATTGTCTTCATGAGCCCGACGACAGCCAATCCCGGCGCGGGCGGACTACTGGGCGCCGCCACCGAGTTCGGCAATTGTTCGGGTTGCGCAGGATACGATCGGGCCGACATCCGGTGGAATCACTTCAGTCCGCGGCTTGGCTTTTCCTACGCTTTCAACAATAAGACCGTTTTGCAAGGCGGTTTCGCGCAGAATTATATGGATGGCGGCGCGTACGAATATGGCACCAGCAAGGTGGCTGTTAACTATGGCAACCTGCTCATCGGATCGTTTGTCCGCAATTCGACGGGGAGCACCACACCCGGCTTTGGCTCCTGGGACACCAACACTCTTCCCTTACCGACGCAAACTCCTTTCAGCCCAACTCTTGGGATCGGCCAGCAAATCGACGCTTTCTCTAAAACCGATGGCATCGCGCCGTATGTAGTTGCCTGGAGTATAGGCATCCAGCGCGAGTTGCCGCACAATACGTTGCTCTCGGTGCATTACACGGGCAACCGGGGCAATTACCTGCCGGCCCAGTTGAACCCTCCCAATCAACTGGGTGCGCAGAATCTCACTCTAGGCAGTACGCTGGGACTGCCTATTAATTCTCCGCAGGCCGTGGCTGCCGGCATCGCCGCGCCCTTTCCCAGCTTCCTCGCCACTTATGGAAGCAGCGCCACGGTGGAGCAGGCCTTGCGGCCCTACCCGCAGTATTCAAACGTTTTCAATAACTTCGACGACAGCGGATCTTCGTTGTATAACGCGCTCCAGGTGCAGGTGGAGAGGCGGTTCTCCAACGGTTTCATGTTCCTGGTCACTTATAACCTCTCGCGCATGATGTCGGACACTAACTCCGGCTTTTCGTCGTTCGCAAATACCGACTTAAACAAAAACAATCAAAAAGCGGAGTGGACGATCGACAACAACGATCAGCCTAACATGGTCAATATCGCGGGCGTATACGAACTGCCCATCGGCCAAGGCAAGGCGTTGCTGAACAACAGAGGAATTGTCAGCAATGTGCTCGGCGGATGGGGGCTTAGCGCCATCCTCACGTACCAGCAAGGCACGCCTCTCTTCAGCGGCACTGGCGGATCGGTGTACGCGCCCGGCGACCCACTGGATAATGGCTGCGCGCCTTGCAATCGGGTGGACGTGAACCCCGGCGTTCAGCAGGAGTTCTCCTATAGCAACGTGTACAAGGGACTGCCGGTGTTGAACGCGGCCGCATTCACGGCCCCGGGCCTGTGGACGTTGGGCACGGCGCCGCGCGTCCTCGATATCCGCGGTCCGTGGCTCTATAATGAAAATGTTTCCGCCTTTAAGAAGTTCACCATAGGCGAACACGTGAAAGCGGAATTGCGCATGTCGTATTTCAATCTGCTGAACCGCGTGCAGTTCGGCGGCCCGGATCTGGGAATTGCGGACCCGACCTTCGGCATGGTGATTAATAGTCAGGCCAACACGCAACGCCAGGGCCAGGCGCAGTTTCAGGTCACTTTCTAGGGGGTAGTGGAGGAAAGCTGACCACTTGCCGAGCCGCGACCATCAGGGAGTGGTTCCTTGGCGTTGCCCTGCTTGTAACCGTCTCGCCACTGGGCCGCGCAGCGGATAGCGGCAACACCCGCTACGCCGGAGCGACGGTTTGCGGTTCTTGCCATAGAGAGATTGCCGCCAGCCAAGCCCAGACCGCCATGGCCACTACGTGGCGCGCAGAGGCCGCGTTTCTGCCGGTAGGCTACCGTGGCCGCGCCACAGAGGGTTCCACTAAGCCGCTCGAATACGAAATCGATCGTCAAAATGACGGCTTCATCTTCTCCGCCCTGATGCCGGATGGCGTGAAGACAACCTTGCCCGTGAAGGTAGTCATGGGCGGCGAACGCCACGGCCTGAGCTTTCTTCTATCGATCGAAAAACTGGGGGGCTTTCCCTTGGAGCGCCCGGCGCTTATCGAGGCACGATATGTCTACAACTCGCCGAATCGCGCGCTGGCGATCTCACCGGGCTTTTCTTCCGGCGCCCCGAGTTCGTATGAAGACGCCTTTGGCCGGGTGCTCAGTCCCGGGTTTCAGGAAAAGTGTCTCACCTGTCACGGCGAACCGGGGACATTAGGGGCGGGTATGCACGGCGGAGTTCTTTGCGAAAGCTGCCATGGACCGGCCCTCGATCACGTGGAGGCGATCCGCCAGGGCAAGCCTCGAACGGGCATCGTCAATCCCAAGAAACTGGCTGCCGATGGGAGCCTGGAGCCCTGCGCTAAGTGCCACATCGGATTTTCGGAACGCTCCGATCCCCTACCAAAGGAATTGCTCGTGTCGAGCCAGGTGGTGGCGCTGCGCAATGCGGAGTGCTTCATTCAGAGCGGAAAGGCGCTGACATGCACCAATTGTCACGATCCCCATCGCGATCGGGCGCCCGCGGAAGTGGAGAAGGCATCCGTCACGGCCTGCCTGGGTTGCCACTCCGTCGCCGCCAAGCCGCGCGCCGCAGTGTGCCCGGTGAACGCGCGCGGCCAGTGTACCGGCTGTCACATGCCGCGCATGGATCAAGGCGTCTTCCACATGACGGATCACTGGATTCGGGTGCATCCCGAGGCGGGAACCCAATCCGCAAAGCGCGACGAAAGTCTGCGGTCGCAAGTTCCGCCTTTGCGCGAGTTTCTGCGCATCATAGTGGTTGACCAGAGACAGAAGGCGGAGAGTGTCGCGGCACGGCTTGCCAAGGGAGAAGCATTCTCCGACATAGCCCACGATCTTTCGATGGACGACACCGCTGCGGGGGGCGGCTACGTCGGTGAGATGTGGCTCTCCGAGATGGAGCCTAAGCTGGCGGCCGCCGCGGCGAGGCTCGAATACGGCGAAGTCAGCGGCATCGTCGACATGGGAAATCGCTGGATGCTTTTGCAACGCATGCCGCGCGATTTCAAGACGGATGCCGACGCGCTCTTCGAGCAGGCAGCCGCGCTGAAAGCGGCCGGCGACCTCAAAGGCGCTCTCGAAAAGGACGACCAGGCGCTCAAGGTCTATCCGTATTTTCTGCGTGCGCTGACCTTCATGGGGGCCACGCTTGGCGAACACGGAGAGGTGCAAAAAGGCTCCGAAATCCTGGCGTTCGCGGCGCAAATCTATCCGAAGGACGCCACCGCACAATTCGATCTGGGGCTCACACTCGGCGCTCTGGGGAATCATGTGGGACAAATCGACGCATACCGCCGCGCCATCGATCTTGACCCAGACAACATCGCGGTGTACGAGAGCCTGGGCGCCGCGCTATACTCGGCCGGCCAGTGGCAGAGCGCCATCGAAGCGTGCCACGCGGGCCTTCGCATAGATCCGCTGGCGGCGCGGCTCTACTTCAACCTCAGCCTCATGCTGGAGCAGCATGGCGACGCGGAGGGATCGGCACGCGCGCGCGGGCTGGCCATGGCGATCGATCCCGGAATCGTCCCGCGGGCGTCACAGACCGCGTCCCACGGTCTAAACTGAAGAAATGCTGCGCTCGGTCCTTTTTGCCGGTCTGGCGCCTTTCGCGCTGCTCCTCGGTCAGGCACCCGACGCCGCTCTTTTGGACGTTCAATCGCTTGTCGATGCGGGCAAATTGAGCGATGCCGAAAGCGCCGTCCGGCTTTACCTGGAGACCCACCGGAGTTCGTCCGATGCGCACTACCTGCTCGGGTACATTCTGTTCCGGGAAGGAAATCCGAAGCCCTCACTCGCCGAATATACGGAGGGCGCGCGCTATCGGGCGCCCAGCGCCCTTGACCTGGAAGTGATCGGCAGCAATTATTTCCTGATGGAGGACTACGCTGCGGCGGATCAGTGGCTTACTCAGTCGGTGGCGTTAGCTCCCAACGACGCGCATGCCAAGTATTACCTGGGGCGCGCCAAATACAATCGAAAGTACTTCGCGGACGCCGTCCGGATATTCGAAGAGTGCCTGGATCTGGATCCCCGGAACGCTAAAGCGAAGGACTACTTGGGCCGCTCCTACGAAGCGCTGGGCAAGACCGAGGACGCCCTCGCGGCGTATCGTGGGGCGATCGCCCTGGATACCGGCGCAGATCCCGTGAATCCCGAACCATACCTCGATCTCGGCACGCTGCTGGTGGAGAGCGGCCGGTCCGGCGATGCCGTGCCCTACCTTCTGCAGGCAGCCGGGATGGCCCCCGCCGATTGGCGGATTCACCGGAGTCTGGGGAAGGCTTATCTGCAGTTGAATCGGTTGCCGGAGGCCCAAACCGAGATGCAAAAGGCTGTGGCGCTTGCCCCTGAGAACGCTCCCCTTCACTTCCTGCTGGCCCAGGCATTGCGAAAGAGCGGATTGGCGGAACAGGCGCGTGTCGAAACCGAACGCTATAATGCTCTGACCGGCGCACATTCTTCGCCCGACACACCGCTGGCGGAGGCCCGGTCGCTGCTGGATTTAGGCAAATTAGACGACGCTGAGCAGGTGACTCGCCGGTATCTGGAGCTGCACAAGAGTTCCGCGGATGGGCACTATCTAATGGGTTACATACTATTCAAAAAACAGGACGCGAGATCGTCGCTGGCGGAATACACCGAAGCCGCTCGATACCGTAAGCCGGGGCCCGCGGATCTCGAAGCAGTAGCCGGCGACTATGTGTTGTTGAAGGATTATCCCGACGCCGATAAATGGTTCACGAAGGCCGTCGAATGGAATCCGAACGACTCACTGGGCTGGTATTATCTGGGGCGCACCAAGTACAACGAAAACAGATTTGAGGAAGCTGTGGGCGCATTCGAGCAATGCCTAAAGCTGGATCCCCGCAATGTGAAGGCGGAAGACAATCTTGGGCTATCTTTTGAAGGTCTGAATCAGCTCGATAAGGCCATAGCCGCTTACCGCACCGCCATCGATTGGCAGAAAGATGCGGCGGATAAGAATGCCGGACCCGTGTTCGATCTTGGCAGTCTTCTGGTCGACGACAATCGCCCGGAGGAAGGCTTGCCGTATTTGCTCGAGGCGGCGCGGATATCTCCGGAAGATTATCGGGTTCATCGGCAACTAGGCAAGGCGTACACACACCTGAATCGGCTGGAGATGGCCAGAAGTGAGTTGGAGAAAGCCGTGCAGCTAGCCCCTCAAAATGCGCCGGTGCACTTTATGTTGGCGCAGGTTTATCGGAGACAGGGACTGACAGACAAGGCAAGGATCGAGAGTGAGCGATACACCGCGCTGACAGGCGCCCAGTCGTCGAGCCAGAACTAGGAGACAATTATGAAAATGCGTTTTATCGTGATAGCGTTGGCGGCGTGCTTACCCCTGTCGTCTTTGGCGCAACACAAACAGTTCATACAGGCCGAACTGCTCAAGACCATAAAGGCGAAAAACGCCAAGGCGGGCGATCCTGTCAAAGCGCGCGCTGTTAACGCCGTGGTCCTGCCCGGCGGAGTCGCAATTTCAGAGGGCGCCATACTGCTCGGCGAGGTCCGTACGGCAGACGCGAATTCCGTAAGCATTTCGTTCGAACAGGCGGAACTAGGCGGCAAGAAGACGCCCCTGAGCCTGTCGATACGCGCTGCCATGATGCCGAACGGCCCTCAAAATAATGTCGATGGGATGGCTGCGCAAACGGGCTCGGTCATCGGGATGCCCGGAGTCATTCTAAAAGTTGACGATTCGCCGCAGCACGCGTCGAAATTCGAATTAACCGGGAAAGAACTGCAGCTCAAGCAAGGGCTGCAGTTTATGCTGGCCGTACCGGATTAGGTTGGAGCTACGCTCGCCTGAACCGGCCCGATCACGACCGCCAAGGGGCTGATTCCACGAGCGAAGAGCGGGTCCAGGGGGACCGGGCCCGGAGGGCACCCCGACCAGGGGGTCCGCCCCACAATTTATGCAGGTTTGCGCAATCTGTTATAAGTATTGCGTGATGCATCGCCGTCAATTCGTGGGGGCCGCAGCTTCCGCCGGTCTTGCCGCGGTCCCTGCCGCCGCTGCCCAACAAAACGCCTTCTTGGAGCTGCGCTATTACCACATGCGTAATGGCAGCCAGACGCAGCGCACCTCGGAGTTCCTGAGCAAACACTTTCTGCCCGCGGCCGAACGCCTGGGCATCGGCCCGCTGGGATTCTTCGGCGCGGTGGTCGCCGAAGGCAGCCCCTTTATCCTGGCGCTGACCAGCTACCCTTCCGCCGCAGCCTTCGCCAGCAGCCTGGAACGCCTGGCCGCCGACCAGGAGTTCCAGCGAGGTTTAGACGAGTACAACTCCATGACCGAACTGAGTTACATCCGCATGGAGAACTCGCTGCTGCGGGCCTTCGACTGTATGCCGTCCATCGCCCGGCCACCCGCCGGCCAGCGCCCTGCGCGCATCTTCGAACTGCGCACTTACGAATCAAACAACGCCAAGGCTGCCCAGCGCAAGATTCGCATGTTTAACGATGGCGAAGCCGCCATCTTCCAGCGGCTGGGCATGGCGCCAGTCTTCTTCGGCGAGACGCTGATCGGCCGTAACCTACCCAACCTGACTTACATGCTCTCTTTCGAGAGTATGGCGGCGCGCGACAAGCTGTGGGGCGCGTTCGGCTCCGACCCCGAATGGCAGAAGCTGCGCGCGCAGCCGGGTTACTCGGACGCCGAGATTGTCTCGAACATCAGCAACGCCATCTTGCGTCCGCTGGATTTCTCGCCGATTCGTTGAGTTGGGGGAACCGTCATGCGCCGCCGTCAATTCCTGGAAGCCGCCGCCACGGCGCTGGCCGTCGCGCGACCAACCGTTGGCCAGGACAGGCCAGCAGGCCTGCCCGCGGCACGTAAAGCGGCGTTGAAGCTGGGCACGCAGAACGATTCTTCCGACCCGGCGCTTCGCGTCCTCGCCGCACTCGGCGTCAATCATATTTGCAGCACGTTGCCTTCGGCCCGCCTGGATGCGAGCTGGTCCGTCGAAGGACTTACCCGGCTGCGGGAACGCGTCGAGTCGTTCGGCATTCGCCTGGAGATGGTTCCACTCCCGCTGAGTTCCAGTTACATCACCCGCTCCGAAAACCCGGATATTATGCTGGGCAAGAGCCCCGAGCGCGACCGCGAAATCGATACGATCTGCCAGATGATTCGCAATGCCGCGCGCGCCGGCATTCCCTCCCTCAAATATAATCTGACCATTTTGGGTGTAGTGCGTTCCGAACCCTCGCGCGGCCGCGGCGGCGCCCGTTACAGCACCTTCGTTTACGAGAAGACCCCACAGGACCCGCCGCTGACCGAGGCTGGGCCTGTCCCCGCAGACGCTGCCTGGGAGCGCATCGCTTATTTCCTGCAGCGCGTCATCCCCGTCGCCGAAGAATACAAAATCAGGATGGCCTGCCATCCCCACGATCCCGGCATGCCCGCCGGCAAGGGTTTCCGTGGCGTGGATCGCGTGCTCGGCAGTGTGGACGGGCTGAAACGTTTCATCGAGATCGCGCCCAGTGCGTATCACGGCCTGAACTTCTGCCAGGGCACTATCTCCGAGATGCTCGCCCGTCCGGCGGATGAGATCTTCGACGCGATCCGATACTTCGGCGCGCGCGGCAAGATCTTCAACGTGCACTTCCGCAATATCAGAGGCGGTTTCTTGAACTTTCAGGAGACCTTTCCGGACGATGGCGACGTGAACATGATCCGCGCCATGCGCGTGTATAAGGAAGTGGGTTACGACGGCATGCTCATGCCGGACCACGTGCCGGTCATCGACGGCGACGCGGGAGGCAAGCAAGCCTTCGCCTACGCGTACGGGTATATCCAGGCCTTGATTCAGATGGTCAATATGGAAACTACGTAGGGCGCTAATGAAAAAGTCGAGTGCAGCGCGGAAGAGGATCAGCAAGGAAGAACGCCTGTTTTGTGCCGAGGGCGCGTACGCCGAAAGCATCGTTCGTACGGCTCTTGGCGATCATGAAGCGAGTTTTGCCGCTCTGCAGCAGGCGCTCGCGTGGAAGCCGGATTACGCGCCAGCGATTCTCAGCCTGGGGTCGGTCGAGTATCAGCTCGGAAGAAGGGCCGAAGGGAGAAAACTGTTCGAACCGCTGCTATCGCTGCCTGAGGATACGCCAGACCTGTGCCAGATCATCGACGAGGCGGGTGAATTCCTGATCCACTTTGACGCTTACGAGGATGGTCTGGCCTTGTATCGGGCGACGGCCGGCAGATTCCCCAACGTGGCGGCCCTGCATGATGGGCTCTCATGCTGCGCCGGTCACGAAGGCGCCCATGATGAGGCGATTGCGGCTGCCGAGCGGGCCATGCAGCTTGAGCCCGACAGCCAGAAGTTCGTCAACGACCTCGGCTGGAGCCTCTTGCTCGCAGGCCGGCTGAACGAGGCCGCCAGAATCCTCAAGCAGGCAGTTTCCATGGATCCAACCGATGGTTAGCGGCGGAGAACCTTCGCTTCTGTAAGGCAAGCGCCGCAAAAAAGGCAGTCGGGAGCCGGAAGTGCCAAAGTTAGGAACGAAAAAACACCCGGCCATAGTTCGGGTCCGCACGATGGAACTGGCCCAAGAGATCGTCGATGTTTGTAGGGAGCACGGCTGGGAGGTTATCGCCGGCGTGGAACCGGACGTACCCGAAGATGTCTCCGATGTCGAAAAGCTCCTGCGACGCAGCCAGGCGGTGGCAGCGCCTGCCCCGCGTCTGCCGCCGAAGATCAGCCCGAACGATTACTGCCCGTGCCGCAGCGGCAAGAAGTACAAGAAGTGCTGCGGCGCTTCGGCTCATTTATAAATGTATTCTACGGCTCTTCGGCTTCCAGCAGACTCTCGAGTTCGGGCAGAACCATAAGGTCTTTGTCCGTGCCTGCGGCGCGTTTTGCCTCGATCAGGCTCTTGAGGTCCAACATCCGGACGTGCCGGTCAAAGGCCTCCGTGACAACCGATCCCCCCGTTATTTGCTCGAACGTCCCCAGGCCGGCGACTTCGGCTAACAAGGCAATCTTGCCCAAGTCGGTGTCCAACGTGAACACGGTGCCATTTCGTAGCGTCGCTTGGTCCCAAACAAATGGCAAGCCCTTGGGCAGGTCTCTCAAGCGGGGATGGAACGGCGCCAGCGCTTGTGCCAGATGGCGCAAATTTTCGGACTTGCGCGCAAAGCAAATGTCCAAATCGTTGGTGCTGTAGCTACTGCCATTTAGAATCGCACTCCAGCCCCCGATGATTACGAACTCTACTCCTGCGTCGACCAGAGCCTGAACCGCAGCCTCGACGTTCACGGCTTTCGTCTACGGGCGGCACCCCGCACGCTTTCCGCCACCCGACACACCTCGTGCATCTGGCGTGCGCGCTCGGCCGGCGACAGCCGCAACTGGCCGATCAGCAGCGTCAAGTCGATGCCGAACTTCTTGGCCGCCTCGATCCGGCTCCCCGGGGCCGGATTTCGCAGCCTATCCTCGGCCCGCGCGAGTTCCTCCGGCGTCAATGCGCGCAACTCCCTCACAACTTGAGTTTACCGCGTTCGACACATCCCCGCGGATGCGGCATAATTGGAGCATGGAACAAGTGACCGGCATTGGAGGACTGTTCTTCCGCGCGCGCGATTCCCAGGCGCTCGGCCAGTGGTACCGCGACCGGTTGTGATACCCGACCGACGAATTACGGAGAGCCGCCCTGGCGGCAGGAAGCCGGACCCACCGTCTTCGCGCCGTTTCCGGAAACGACCGATTAAATTCGGCCCGGATGCCACTAAAGCCTGGATGATCAACTTTCGTGTCCGCAGCCTGGACGCCATGGTGGCGCAACTGCGGGTATCTCGGTCGGGGTTTGACCCGCAAGCTTATCCGAATGGCCGGTTTGCACGCCTCTACGACCCCGAAGGCAACCCCATCGAGTTATGGGAGCCCGACGGGCGGGACCGCTACTCCCATTAGGCGAAAACTCGACAGCGAACTCGCCGCCCTCCATGCGATGGCCGCAAGAACGAACACGGAGGCATCCAGCATAAGATGGAACAAGAAGAGGCGCCTGACGAGGTCGAATGCATCGCCGAACACTGCGGTAATCAGGGCTGCCAGGCAACAGACGGGAAGAAGGGTCAGGATCTCAATGCGCCTCCGGCTTCGCTCGCACGGTTCGCGAATCCAGAGCCAAACCGAGAGCATCGGCCACGCGCCCAGCGCGAATACGATCCATTTGCCACCCGGCGTGAGCACATTTTCGTGAAAGGCGGTCCATAAACCGAACGCACGGCTGAGCGTCCGCGGCGGCAGACCAGACGAGGGTTCATAGTTTCCGTATCCCTCGAGCCTCAAGGACATGATGCCGGGGAGCACGCGGTGTAGATGCCTCCACAGGCGCGCGGGCCGCAACAGGTAGAATCGCAGGACGGCGAACGTGGTGGCACGCTCCCGCAGTGCTCCCGAAGCCGCCAGTTTCGGGAATTGGGTGATCGGACTCCAGGCTCCGGTTCCGGCGAACGCGGCCATCTGTGGATCGAGACCCAGGGCTAGCAAATCCGACTGCGGGTCACTTCGATTCGGGAAGGACGCCCGAAAATACCATGTTATAGGCGCTCGCCAAACGCACCCTGGCGGGTATCGCGGTCACGTCGTAAGCCACGCACAGCAGTGTCGCGAGGCCGCCCGCGACCGCCATCATCCGCGCGCGCTTCGGCTTCGTCCAGGTCGATAGTCTGAAGGTGAATAAGGCCAGGATCAAGCCGATCGGCGCATTTTGGGCTTTTGCGAGTACCCAGAGAGCCGACCAGACGGACCATCGGAGGACATTCGCGGAGGTGGCTTCGCCGGCCCTGGCGATATCCACGGATTCGGCCAGCAGCAGTAGAAAAAAAATGCAGGAAGCCGGCTCTAGATACATTGAATTCCAAAAAACTACGTATGCCGCATCCGTGAGGGCCACCAGCGCGCCAATCCAGAGCAGCGCCCGTGCCGGACTTCGCCGCGTGACCTGGAGCAGGCGTGCCAAAGCGGCCAGGAACGCGAGGATGTGAATCAGCCCAACAACCGTAATGTCCAGGACGCCATCTTTCGACACTACCCGGTTAAGTAACAGGGCTGCCGCCACAAACGCCTACTCGCTACTGGGTTGCTCAAATGTCGCGCGCGAAATTGTGGGTTGGGCACATATTTCGGCTCCACGTAAGAGTATTCCGGCTG
>Ga0070761_10000682_pt1 | contig 21767 bp, 17 predicted proteins | sample HubBroMetageREF1_FD_66724 | JGI IMG/M metagenome (GOLD analysis project Ga0070761, IMG submission 66724) | Reference soil microbial communities from the Hubbard Brook experimental Forest, New Hampshire, USA - Hubbard Brook CCASE Soil... | ecosystem: Environmental > Terrestrial > Soil >... | reverse complement strand
CCAGAACGTCCTCCCGCAGCGTTATACCTGCCACGGATCCCGGATGAATCCGCCGCTGTCCTGGTCTGGCGCGCCCGCCGACACCAAGAGCCTCGCCCTCGTGGTGGACGATTCCTCGGCGCCGATCACGCCGTTCATTTACTGGCTTGTGTTCGACATCCAGCCCGGCACGACGGATATGCAGGAAGGCTCGTGGCCGACGGGGGCCAAACAGGCGCTGAACAGCGCGGACACCATGACCTACGATGCGCCCTGCCCGCGCGGTCATTCTCACTCGTACCGATTCACGGTTTACGCGCTGAACCGTGATCTGAACCTGCCAAATGGCGCTCCCCTGTTGACGGTATGGACCGCGATCGCGAACGCCACAATCGGACGGGGGCGAATAGTGGTAACCGGGTATCCGTGATCGTGCCGATACCTGTCGTAATCAGCCTTAGGCGGAACTTTTGCAATCCTGTGACACGGTCCCCAGTGGTGAGTAACAATCGGTGTGATCAAGCGGGTTCCAGGGCGCTCGCGACAAGGAGGAAGGCTCGCGTCATCGGCCGCGCGTGCCTAGCTAGCGTCCCTAATACCCCCCACCAGGCCCGGAATTCTGGATGGAGACCATGATCCTGGTCGCGGGACTCGCCGTTGCGGGACTGGCCGGCATAGCGGCAGCCTTTTACTTCAGCATGCGCCCGGGCGGCTCGCGGGTTCGGGCGGCTGGGGCGAGCCGGGCCGGGGCAGGCCGGGGCGGGCCAAGCCGGTCTCCAGCCGGGCGAAGCAGGACCTCGCAGCTGTCATCGGACAGACCGGACCGAGCCGCTGATCTCGTGCGATCAGCCGGACCGTCCCGTCCCGCTGGACCGCCCGGATCCGGGAGCGGACGAGCCTCGCATCGCACCGGACCCAGTACCGTCATCGACTTCACCGGCCCGCAGCGGGTCCTGGAGGATCCGGAACCTCGCGCCACGGGCCGTCGGCCCCGGCACGGCGATCGCCCGGACGCCGCGGTGGACGAGCCGGGGCCGGGCCACCGGGCCGCGGCACGGCGCGTGCCGGAGGCCGATACCGAAGACGCGGCCCAGGCAGCCAAGTCACGTCGGCGCGTGGGCTGGCGCAAGGGATCTGACGTCGACGAGGAAATGTGGCCGGTCGAGGGGTTCGGCGGCGTTTCCGACGAGCAGTTCTGGGATGACCTGGCGGCCGACAAGCCGCTGGCGACGACCGCGCGTACGGCCCAACCGGAGGCCGCTGCCAGGCGGCGGCCCGGTCCGCTGCCGGACCTGCGTCCCGCTGACGGCCGAGTCCCGGGGGACAGTGCGGGAGGCAGGGGCGGTGGGCGGGGAGCCGCGGCCGAGGGCCCGGGCACGCATCCGCAACCCCGGCTCGGCCCGGACGACCGGACCGCGATCCACCCGGCCCAGGCGGCCGCGCCACCTCCGCCGACCGCCACCCAGCCGGTTCGCGCTGTCCATCAGCCGACGGAGTCGCGCGGACGGTCCCGCGCCGACCTCGGCGCGGACGAGGATCCGCTGACCAGCCCGGCGTACTCGCTGAGGCCCAAGGGGCGGGTCGACGGGCGGTCCTACCCATCGTCGCGCCCGACGAGGGACCCCAGCGGCGAGCAGTACCGGCCGCCTCATGGCCCGAACGGCCAGGGCCGGCCTGATCCGCTGCGGCCTGATCCGCTGCGGCCTGATCCGCTCCGGCCGGCTGACCCGTATACCGCCTACCCGTACTCGCAGCAGTCTTTCGGGGAGACGACTCAGTCCATGAGTACCCCGCCCTACGGCGAGAGCTACGGACCCGGAAATCCGGCCGGTTCCCGAGCCCAGGCTGGTTCAGCCGGCGACCCGCGGCGGGCGAACGGCGGATGGAGCCCGGACCAGGCCGGCGGCCCGGGCGCTGGCGACGGCAACTGGGGCTCACGTCCGGCGTACCCGCCGGTCAACGGCCACCGCGGCCCCTATGACCCCCAGGGTTACGACCGCCGGTTAAGTAGCGCGTTCTGATCTCGCGCACACTAGGTTCATGCCCGAGGGAGATGTGGTCTGGTACACCGCTCGGCGCCTGCACGAGGCGCTGGCGGGACGGGTGCTGACCCGCAGCGACTTCCGCGTTCCCCGGCTGGCCACGGCCGACCTGGCCGGCGACGTGGTGGTCGAGACCGCTTCCCGTGGCAAGCACCTGCTGACCCGGACCCGCAACGGCCTCACCGTCCACACCCATCTCCGGATGGACGGAACCTGGCGGGTCCAGCCCGCGGCCGACCCGATCCGGGAAAGTCACCGGATCAGGCTGATACTTGCCAATGAGGACTGCCAGGCGGTCGGCTACCAGCTCGGCGTCGTCGAGCTGATCCGCACCAGCGAGGAGGCCCGGGTCACCGGGCACCTAGGGCCGGATCTGCTCGGCCCGGACTGGGACAGCGCCGAGGCGGTGCGGCGGCTGTCTGGCGAACCCGGCCGCCCCATCGGCGAGGCGCTGCTCGATCAGCGCAACCTGGCCGGCATTGGCAATATGTACAAGGCCGAGGTGCTGTTCCTGCGTGGGGTCAACCCCTGGCAGCCGGCCGGCACCGTCGCGGATCTCGGGGCCATGACCGAGCTTGCGCGCCGCCTGCTGGACGCGAACAAGGACCGGATAGGCCAGGTCACCACCGGCAGCGGGCGGCGGGGCGAGGAGACCTGGGTGTACGGGCGGCGCGGTCGGCCGTGCCGGCGCTGCGGTACGCCCATCCGCTCCGAGGGACAGCAGGACCGGGTCACCTTCTGGTGCCCGTCCTGCCAGCCTCGCGTCGGACCTGGCTAGCCCGCCTCGCTATGCTCCAGGCACGGGCTGCCGGGGCCCGGCCGGCCGGGTACGTGAACCGCTCGGCTCTGCCTGATCCCGTACCCGGTCGTCCACGCGGCGACCGCCGCCGCCAGCACGGCTAGTATGCCGAACGCGCCGGCCTGGCCCGCCACGGCACCCAGGCCGGCCGCAAGGTACGGGGCCGCGAAACCCAGGTAGGCCAGCGCGTAGTAGCAGGCCACCACCGCGCCACGCTCACCCGGGCTAGCCATCTGCTCGGCCTGCCGGAGCCCTGACACCAGGCACAGCCCGTAGGCCAGGCCGAGCAGCACGGCCGAGACGCCCGCGAGGACACGATCGGCGCCGGACACCGCGGCGACACCGATCCCAGCGCCAGCGGCCGCACAGCAAAGGCCGGCGACATTCCCCGTGAGCGGGTTGGCCAGCCGCCGGGCGGCCTGCTGGACCCCGACTCCGGCCGAGAACGTCAGCGCGATCATCAGGCCCGCGAAACCGGCCGACAGCGTCCGGGCGCTGGTCACGTCCTCCGGCAGCACCACGTTGGCCAGCGCCACCGAGCCGAACACCATCGGGCTGGCCGGCGCGACGGCGAGCCAGAACCGCCAGGTGCGTACGGCCGCCGGTGGCCAGGCCCTGCGGTCGGATATGGACGCCTGCCTCAAGCCTCCCGGCGCTCGCCAGGTCACGATAACGGCGACGACACCGATCACCAGGTGCGGGATATAAGGAAGCAGCAGCGGGTCAGGTGCCCACTGCGCCAGCACCGCAGCGACGACCGGGCCGAGCCCGAAGCCCGCGGTCAGCGCGAGCGCGGCCCGTCGGGCACTCTGCCCGGTACCGTGCGAGAGTTCCTGCACCCACGCCGTGGCCGAGCCGAACACCACGCCCGAACACAGCCCGGCCAGGGCACGGCCCGCCGAGATCAGCACCAGCGATCGCGGACCGAGCACCAGCAGCAGCGTCGCCAACGGCGAGAGGGCCACGAACGGGAGCACGACGGGACGTCGCCCGAAGCGGTCGGAGAGCGGTCCCCCGACCAGCAGGCCCGGAATCAGGGTCAGCGCGTAGACCAGGAACAACCCGGCGACCGCGACCGCCCCGAGCCGCAGTTCGTGGCGGTAGACGATGAGCATTGGCGAGAACTGGTTAGCCCCCCAGCCGACCGCGAACATCGCGAACGCGATCTTGACCCACGCACGGGACCCGGCCCGGGTGACAGTGGTGGCAGCCATGACACCTCGACCATAACCCGCGAACACTCAACTCCCAGGTCCGCTGGGTGGGCGACGCTAGTCGTGGGGGTGGGCGAGGTCGACGATGCAGAACCGGTTGCCTTCGGGGTCGGCCAGGACGATGAAGTCGGGATCGTCCGGGTAGCTGTCCCAGTCGATCCGGCGAGCGCCGAGCGACACCAGGCGGTCCGCCTCCGCCTGCTGCTCCTCCACCCCGGTCACGTGCAGGTCGAAGTGCAGGCGCGGGTAGTCCTCGGGTGACGTCCGGCTCGTCTGCAACGCGATCACCGCGCCGGCTTCACCCGGCGGCGGGGTCAGGACCTTGGCCCAGCCGCCGTACGGCCCCTCTCGCACCTGGTAGCCGAGCGCCGCGCACCAGAACTCCGCCGCGCGCGCGCGATCGGTAACGCCCAGCACCACCACGCCGAACGTGAGCATGAACACCTCTCCTCAGAGCGTCTCCGTCCGAGGCTAGCGCCTGGCTCGCGACCACCCGGACTCGCCTGGCCCGGGTCGCCGACGGGCATTCTTGACCGCCTCGGCATGGCCCTGACCTGCGGTGATGATGCCCGCGAACCTTTCTGGGCACGACCTGATGCCAATCTTATGTGGCCTAAATCACAAACAGTGATTCTTTCGAGATCCTTCCGTGATACCCGTGTTAAACGTGATAGCTTTTTAGTGGTTTTGTCCGATTGAATGTCCCATAGGTTGGGACAGTTTCCAGAATTACTGGACTTTCTGGCCATCATGCCCGCATGATGTTTCAGCGCAGGCCATTCTTCCCGTAGCGTGAAACTACGCTCGCCCTGCGTGACGCGGGCCAGTCGCGCCATCGCCGCGACCATGAAGGGGCCCGCGGGCATCGGCCGAATGAGCCCGATGCGTTCGGTCAATCCCGCAGACCCTAAGGAGGTTGTACGATGGCGGTCCGACATAAGGCAGGCACCATCGCCGGAACGATGGCAGTAAGTCTGGCGCTTTTCTCAGGAACGGCTAACGCTCAAACGGAGTCCTTCAACCAAAGGGCATCCGCATACGTGGAGACGTTCATCGGGCAGGTTCCGTACGCCTACGGTGGAAGTTCTCCCAGCTCAGGCTTTGACTGCAGCGGCCTCGCCCAGTACGTGTACCACCGCTTCGGCAAGTCCATCCCCCGGACCGCGGAAGCACAGTTCCTAAGTTTCCGCAGCGAAAACAAGCGCAAAGCATGGGGTGGAGACCTGGTCTTCTTCCATGTGGACTCCGACCCCAACAGCTACGTCTATCACGTGGCCATTTACGAGGGCGACAATCATATCGTCTCGGCGACCGACCCTTCGCAAGGGATCGCCTGGCAGACAATCTGGGACTCCGATGTGACATTCGGCACGATCACTCATTAGGTCTCGCCCTCCCGGATCCGGTGTTTGCGCCAGCTCCTTGCGGAGCTGGAGAATTCTGCTGCCCCGCAAACACCGTTCGGGGAGCGCGGTGTGCGCTGCGTTCCGTAACGTTTCCCGAACGATGGCGTCTTAACCTGCGGTTATGAGGAACACACTGCTAGCCGGGCTGCTGCTCTGCCTGCCGACCGCGGTACTGCTGGCGTCAGCGTCGCTGGTCATGCTAGTCGGCCGACTGTGCCGCCGACCGGGGACCGTGCTGCCAGACGCCGATCGCGTTGCCCGCCGGGTCCCGGGTCATCGCCACCCAGAGGTCACCTTCGGGGTACGGCTTGGCGGTCACTTCACCGCCGGCCTCCGGGACCCGGGCCAGGGCCTCGTCGATGTCCTGCACGTAGACGTAAGGAACGACTCCGGCCTCGCCTGCAACCGGCAGGTCCGACATGAAGTGGCCGATGACGTGGCCGGTGGCGTCCTGGAAGGCGTCGCTGTCTTTTCTGATCTTCCAGCCGAACACACCGCTGTAGAAGGCCGCCGAACGCGCGGGGTCCGGAGCCGCGATGCGCAGATACGAGACGTCACCGGGACGGAACACCGAGATCTCGGTCACATGCTCGATCCTAGTTGGCCAGGTCCCGGCCATGTTTGTGGAGGCGGGCCGCGGCGTTCAACGTCACGAGCCGTTCGGCCTGAGGGCGGTCGTCGCCGACTGGTGCCACCGTGAGTATGAACCCGCCCTGCCCGAGGCGTACGGTCTTGACCAGGACCGCACTGCTGCCGCCGGGCAAGACGACCACGTCGCCGGCATTGACATCACCCGCAAAGACCACATCCTCCACGAATGATGACAATACCGCCGGAGATGATCGACTTCATCCCTATCGCGAACGTGACATGTACGACATATGTACAGTGACCGAACTCCCACCGCTGACGAGCGGTAGCTGGTACGCCGGTAACCTGGGCTGGCGTTGGCCAGCGGCTCGCAGCGTGGATTCCACCGCCTCGGTTCTGTCGTTCCTCGGCACGACTGGGAACACGACAGGGATGTCCACCCCGGCCTCACGGTAGGCGGCTACTGCGCTAGCCACTAGCTTCTCGTCTCCGACGATGCTGATCGCGTCCAGCATCCGGTCTGAGACGCCCGCGACGGCCGCGGCACGATCGCCGCTGGCGTACGCCGTTCGGACCGCCTCCACTTCGTCGCTGAAGCCGGCCCGGGCGAAGCCCTGCGCGTACGCGTCAACCACCACGTAGGAGAACAAGTCGAACCGTGCGTAGTCCACGGTCGCATCACGATCGCCTACGCCCACGTGGACGTTGGCGTAGACAGTCGCGTTGCCGCCAGCACGTACCCGTTCGACACACCACGGCACCTGGCTCGCGGGCAGATAGTTCAACAGAACGCCGTCCGCCTCCGCCCCGCCGAGCTGGAGCATCCGCTCGTTGAGCGCACCGAGAACGATCTTGGGCCGCCGCGCCCCGAGCTCGACGCCAAGCCGGAACTTCCGGATCGTAAAGTGGTCGCCAGCGAAGCTGACCGGCTCACCCGATAGGCACAGCCGTAGCACGGTGAGGAACTCCCGCACGTAAGACAGCGGGCGAGCGGGGTAGACGGCTCCGTGCCAGCCGGAAACGACGACCGGCGACGAAACGCCCAAGCCGATCAAGATTTCCCGGTCAGGCGCCATGGCCTGCAGCGAGGCTGCAGCCATCGCCAGCAGCGTCGGGGTCCGAACCTGCATGGGCACAACGCCCGTCCCAAGACCGATCGACGGGGCGACCTGCGCCGTTGCACCGAGGACAGAGAACGCCTCGACCACCAGACTCGGCGCGTTCACCGTCACCAGCCACTAGGGCGGTTCAGGATGACCCTGATACTGCCACTTATCTCAGCCCTACGCGGCTGAGCTGCTGGGATGCGCTCGACAAGGCGTTCAGGCGAGGACGGGCGCGTGTGCCCGAAAGTGCCCTCACTGAGGGTGTGTGCGTTGATGTACTGCGGGTCAGCGTCCCCGTAAGGGGGGTGAGTCGGCCTGTAGGCCGGGTTCTGTGCCCCCGCTTGCGCGGGGCGGCGGCCATCCATCTGGGACTGCCGTTGCCGACAGCCTCCTGCGGTCTACCCGCGAGCATCGGGCGGGCCGCCCTCGATCGCTCGCGCAGGGAACCACTGGTTCCCCTCTTGACCTTGCTCCGGGTGGGGTTTACCGAGCCACCGCAGTCACCTGCGGCGCTGGTGGTCTCTTACACCGCCGTTTCACCCTTACCCCGCGTACGAGACTCGGGGCGGTTTGTTTTCTGTGGCACTGTCCCGCGGGTCACCCCGGGTCGGCGTTACCGACCACCCTGCCCTATGGAGCCCGGACCTTCCTCACCGAGCCTGCGCCCGGCGCGGCCGCCCGGCCGACTCACCCACGCATAGGATACGCCGAACGTCATCGGCCGGCGTGGATGACCGAGCCGGCGCCCGCGAATGACGCCAGTGATTCGACCGCCGCTGGCAGCGCGGGATCCGGCGGGGCCCCGGGCTCGGCGTACATGCCCTCGACCACGAGCACCCCGCTCTTGCGGTCCACCCGGACCGCGGCCCGGCCGATCAGCCGCTCCCCCGCCAGTACCGGCATCACGTAGTACCCGAACTGCCGCTTGGCCTTCGGGACGTACATCTCGTTGCGGTAGGCAAAGCCCCACAGGCGTTCGGTCCGGTCCCGGTCGCAGATGAGGTTGTCGAAGGGCGAGAGCAGCGTGGTCCGCGGCGTCCAGTCCTCGTCGAGCCGGCCGAGTACGTCTTGGTGCGCCCACCACTGTTCGGTGCCGCCCTCGACCCGCACTGGCCGGGCCCAGGCCGCGCACTCCAGGTCGAGCCCGGGGTACCGGCCCATGGTGAAGTGCCGCTCGACGTCACGGGTCCGGGCTACGCCGAGCGCGCGCAGCGAATGCTCGGCCGCCCGGGCCACCGCTTCGGCCTGCGGCAGTTCCCCGGTCACGGGAAAGTCGGCTAGGCCCCACAGCCGCCGCAGCCCGTCCCGGGCGGTGACCATGACGAGGCCCTGCTTCCACAGGATGTCGAGCATCCGCTCCACGTTCCGGCCGTGCGTCCAGCCGGTGGACACCCAGCCGACGGCGGCGCGATCCTCGATCGCCTCACCGGGCAGCGGCCCGGAATCTTGCAGCAGGTCCAGCACATAGCGGCGGAAGTCGTCGTTCGCGGCCAGCCAGGCCAGCTGGGTGGCGCTCTCGGCCGTCACCCGGTACTCCCGCATCATCAGCTGATGGATCGGGTAGTCCTCGGTCAGCACGATCGAGGCGGAGTGCGCCCAGTACTCGAACAGCCAGCGTTCTTGCCACAGCAGCGTGTCCAGATCGGCCCGGTCGAACCCGCCCAGCCTGCTCCACAGCACGAGCAGCTGATTCCGCGCCACGACGCTGACCGGATCCATCTGCAGGACCCGCAGCCCCCGCAGCACCTGCCGCATTCCGTCGAGCCTCATGCCGGGATGCGGCCCGGCCAGGTACTGGCTGCGCACCGCGAGCCGCCGCGCCTGGTCCAGGCTCAGCGCAAGCTCTTCCGCCATCCGTCCATTTTCCACGAGACCCGAACGCCCGCGCCCGCCAATTGGGGCACGTGTGGCCCCGCCCCCGCCTAACGGGGGCGGGGTGGCCCCGGCCCCAAACGCCTGCGCGGCTTAGCTGACCGGGCCGGGGATCTGGCTGGTCAGGTCGTCGCGCTGCTCGTCGTCCTGCTGCGTCAGTTGGGGCTGGGGAGCGGGCGGCTGCGGGGCGGGGCGGACCCGGGCGGGGGCGAACCCGAGGGCCGCGGCCAGGCTGATGAAGGGAAGCACGGGGAGCAGGTACCGGTAGTCGAAGTCGGCGGCTGCGATCGGGAACACCAGCAGCACGACGCCGGTCACCCAGGGCATCATGCTGCCGGCCCGGCGGGACCAGACGAGCCGGGGCCGCCGTTCCCGCAGCCCCTCGATTCGCACTACGCCGCCGAGGCCCATGAGCAGGATGATCCCGAACAGCGGCCCGTAGGTGTAGATGATCCGCTCGTACAGGGAGATCAGGGCCGCGAACGGCTCGACGACCGTGCTCGGGTTGGCGTGCCCGTAGCTGACCGCGTCCTGGTAGGCGGTGCCACCCTTGATCCACACGTGGTTGTCGGGGATCGTCTGCGGCTGCAGCCGGAAATAGTAATAGGACACCGTGCCCGCGTCCGGGTACTTCTGCCGCGGCCATTCCACGGCCTTGGCCAGGCCCTTCACCACCGCCTCCGCGTAGCCGAACGGCTGGGCCAGCACCGCGCGGATGGCGAAGTTTTCCAGGAGCTTGTTGTTGGCGACGCTCACCGGGCCGCCAGTCGAGTTCAGGTTCTTATGCACCTGGGCCACGTGCCAGATGTAATCGCCCGGCGGTGTCCGGCTCGACGGGGAGCCGGTGGGGCAGACCTTCACCTCGTCGGCCGGCGGATTGATGACCGAGCACTCGGCGAAGGAGGACACCCGCCCCCACGCGTAGAACCCCGCGGACTGGGTCAGGTTGTAGGAACCGTTCCATTCGTGGAACCACGCCGCGTAGGCCAGCACCGGCGCCACGCAGCCGATGGTCATCGTCACCACGGCGAGCCAGCCGCGCCAGGACCTCCAGCCGCGCCACACCATGAACAGGGGGAACAGGACGAGCAGGGGCAGGCCTTCGCTGCGCACGTCCACCGCGTAGCCGATCAGCAGGCCCGCGACCAGCGCGGTCAGCCACCACGTCCGGTAGCGCCAGAGGATCAGCAGCAGGGCCAGCATGACGAGGAAGGTGAACAGAGCCTCGGCCATCACCAGGTGCTCGTCTTCGATCTCGAACCCGTCGAGCAGCACCGGCAGCGTGGCCACCGTGGCCCACCGCTTCGACACCCCGACCCGCCGGGCCAGCACGTAGATCATGACCGCGATGCCCAGGCCGAACAGGTGCTGCACGCCGGTGACCAGCGTGAAGCTGTGGAACGGCAGCAGGGCCCGGAGGAACAGCGAGTAGCCGGTGGTCTTGGACAGGTCCGGTCGCGGCCGCAGCGCCGCGCCCACGTAGACGTAGGAGTCCCCGGAGAACCACAGCGCGCCCGGATAGCCGAGCATGGCCACCAGCCGCAAGACCGCGCCCGCCGCCAGCGCCACGGCGAACCACTGGTGACGGGCGATCAGCTCACGCAGCCGCATCAGCGGAGCGCGAGACATGACTGCGACCACGCCGATCCCTTCTCTGCCGGACTCGTAGGGGCTCCGTGGGACACGCAACAATAGCACGCACCCCGCCAGCGGTTATGGTGCCTTGGCCCAGGCTTCGAGCTGGGCGACGAAGGCCCGCGCGTCGGCGGGCCAGCCGAGTGACTTGCGGGCCGCCTCGTGCCCGCGGCTGCCCATCTTGGCCCGCAGCGAGGCATCGCCGGCCAGCTGGAGCACCGCGTCGGCCGCCGCCCGCGGGTCGCCGAACGGCACCACGAACCCGCATTCGTAGCGGGTGACGAGCTCGGTCGCGGCGGGCAGCGGCGTGGTCACCACGGGCACGCCCCGCGCCATGTACTCCACGACCTTGGTGGGCAGTGAGTGGCGGAAGTTGGGCTCGTCCTGGAGCAGCGACAGGCCGGCCAGCGCGCCGTCGACGTTTCGCATGGCCTGGTCGTTGGGGACGAAGCCGGGCCAGCTGATCAGGCCCTGGGCCTCTGCGGACTCGATCATGGCCCGGGCCTGCTTGTCGGCCTGGCCGATCAGTTCCACCGCGATGCCGTGCGGGCGCAGCAGGGCGGCCACCTCGATCATCTCGGCCACGCCCCGGTCCGGGGACAGCCAGCCGACGTACAGGACCCGCTGGGCGGCACCAGGGGGATCCGGTGGCGGCGCGGTCTGCGGTACGTAGGTGGTGTTCGGCACCACCGGGTGCGGCCGGCTGAACCGCTTGACGTAGCCCTGCTCGGCCAGGATCAGGTGCAGGCGCCGCTCGGCGAGCCGTTCCGCGGCGTGAACGGCCGCGGCGGCCGCCGGCCGCAGCGGGCGCGGCAGCCACGCCTTGGTGCTGAGCGCGGCCGCGGTGTCCTCGTGCACGTCCCAGACCGTGGGCGGCCGCTTGCGCCGCGGCGGCAGGGCCAGCAGCAGTTCGGGATCGTGGACGAGCAGCAGGTCGGCGCCGGGCGTCTGCCGGGCCAGCTCGCGCCGGGCGGCGCGCAAGGCGCCGAGCCTGCTGCGTCCCACGGCCCGCGGGACACCGATGACCTGGAGCTGGGGCCCGGTCCGTTCGGCCGAAAAATCTTCTACGGCGGCCGGGGCGATGTACGTGACCTGATGACCGGCCTCGAGCAGGGCCCTGATCTGGCGGTGGTAGATGCGCGCGTCGGCCGGATGGTGGACGATCGTGCACACCACTACCCGCACGGAGCACTCACAGGGCCTCGACGTGCGGTGCGGCCGGGACGACGCCGCGGGTATCGAGCAGCAGGCGGGACGCCCGGGTGAGCTCGGCCGGGTCGTAGCCGGAGTGGGCCTGCAGCAAGATGACCAGGTCGGCGTCGGCCAGGGCGGTCTGCAGGTCGTCGGCTCGCGGGATGGACTGCCCGTCGATCTGCCAGGCCGGCACGTACGGGTCGTGGTAGCTGACCACAGCGCCGCGGGCCAGTAGCTTGCGGGCCAGCGGCCGGGCCGGTGATTCCCGCTGGTCGGCGATGTCGCGCTTGTAGGTCACGCCGAGCAGCAGGACCTTGGCCCCGTTGACCGCCTTCGCGTGCCGGTTGAGCAACTCGGCGGCGCGGTCGGTGACATAGCCGGGCATCCGGCCGTTGATCTCCTGGGCCAGCTCCACGAACCGGAACGGGTAGCCCAGGGTGCGGACCTTATAGGACAGGTAGTTGGGGTCGATGGGAATGCAGTGACCGCCGACGCCCGGCCCGGGATAGAACGGCTGGAACCCGAACGGCTTGGTCGCCGCGCAGCGGATCGCGTCCCACAGGTCCACGTCCAGTTCCCTGCAGAAGATCGCCATCTCGTTGACCAGCGCGATGTTGACGTGCCGGTAGGTGTTCTCCAGGAGTTTGGCCATCTCCGCCTCGCGGGCCGACTTGGCCCGGACCACCTGGTCGCACACCTGCGAATAGAACGCCTCCGCCGTGTCTGTGCAGGATGGGGTCAGGCCGCCGACGATCTTGGGCGTGTTGCGGAAGCCGTAGACCGGGTTGCCCGGGTCGATGCGCTCCGGCGAGAAGGCGAGGAAGAAATCGATCCCGGCGGTCAGCCCGGAAGCCTTCTCCAGCAGCGGGCGGACCACCTCCTCGGTAGTGCCCGGATAGGTGGTGGACTCCAGCGACACGAACGTCCCGGCCTTCAGCAGCCGGCCCGCGGTCGCGGTCGCGGCGCGGACCGCGCTCAGGTCGGGCCCGTCGGCCACCGACAGCGGGGTCGGCACGCAGACCACGATCACGTCCTGCGGCCCCAGCGCGGCCTCGTCGGCCGTGGCCCGGAACCCGTGGGCGAGCATGTCGGCGATCTCGGCGTCGGAGACGTCATCGACGTGCGAGCGCCCGGCCATCAGGCCGGCCACGATCTTCTCGCTGGTGTCGAAGCCGGTGACCTGGAACCCCGCCCGCACGGCCTGGATGGCCAGCGGGAGACCGACGTAGCCCAGCCCGATCACCAGTACGTCCTGTGCCGGCATGTGACCCCTATCTACAGCGCGCCCAAGCGCGCATACGCGTCCCGGTACCGCTCCGCGTTATGGGCCCAGGTACGGTCCCTGGCCACCCATTCGCGGGCGTTGTCCCCGAGTTTCCTTCTGACATCCGGACTGCGAACCAAGGGTTCAAGGGTATCGGCTAGGGCCACCGCATCTTGCGGTATTGTTAGCGCCCCCGTCACGTCAGGTTTGATGATTTCGGCGAGCGCCTTCACTTCACTAGTGACCACGCACAGCCCGCTGGCCATTGCTTCCACCGGTTTCAACGGAGTAACGAGCTGGCATACCCTGTCCGGGGTGCGGGGGACGACGAAAACATCGAGGAGCGCGTGGAATTCACGTACTTTCGCCGCGGGCACGCGGCCGGTGAAGATGGCTGCCTCGCCCAGGCCGAGATCCGCCGCCTGACGCTGCAGGGCGGCCCGCTCGGGCCCGTCGCCGACGATCAGCGCCCGGACCTTCAGGCCGCGTTCGCGCAGAAGCTGTGTGGCCTCGAGCAGCGTCCCGATGCCCTCGTGCGGGACCAGGGTGGACACCACGCCGATGACGTGCTCGTTTCGTCCGATGCCCAGTTCGTCGCGCAGGACGGTGGCGTCGGGCAGCGGCTGGAGGAACTCCTGCGATACGGCGTTCGGCACGATGAGGACCTTCTCGGCCGGGACGCCGCGGGCCACGATCTCGTCCCGCATGGCCTCGCCGAGGGTCACGACCAGATCGGCCGCCAGCATGCACCAGGTCTCGAGGTCGCGGTTGCGCCGGTACAGCTCGCTGCTCGCCCGCTGTTCGCTGTCCGGGGACCGGGACAGCCAGGTGTCCTCCCAGAATCCGCGGACCTCGTAGACCACGGGCAGCCCGTGGCTCTTCCCGACGCCGAGAGCGGTCACGGCGTTGACGTAGTTGCTCGCGGCGTGCAGCACGCTCGGTCTTACCCGATCGGTGAGCCGGGCGGCGAGGTCCAGCCCCAGGGCCGCCGCTTGGTCCGCGCGGCTGGGCATGCGCCAGGGCAGCAGCCGGTGGTACGGGATGCCGTCCAGCATGACCAGGCGCCGGCCGTCCAGCGTGCCCTGGGTGACCGGGAAGCCGCACCTGGTCACCACGTGCGGATCCAGCCCGACGGCGCGCTGGGCCAGCACGATCTCGTGCGTGCGGATCGTGTAGCCGGCGCTGCTGGTGGGCAGCGCGTCGTTCACCAGGTGCAGGACGCGACCCGGGGTCGTTTCATGATCGTGGCCAGAAACGGGCGCTATTTGCCCAGAACTGGCCATGGAACCGTCCTGGGGGGGCGTCAGGGTGGACTGCTCGGCGAGCAGGAGGGTGCGGAGGCGGCGGGCGGCGGGGCCGCGGGCGGGGTTGAGGGCTTCGAGGGCCTCGGTGAGGCGGCCTTCGCGGCGGGCCAGGCGGGCGGCCAGCACCGGGCGGGCCCGGTCGTGGTCGGGCAGCCGGGCCAGGGCGGCGGCCGCGGCGTCGGGCTGCTCGACGGCCAGGCTGAACGCGGCCAGGCGGCGGGGCGAGGCCTCGAGCGTGGCCAGCGCCGCGGCACGGTCCCCGGCTCCCCACAGCGTTGCCGCCCGTCCGTAGGGTCCGGCGAGCCGAAGCCAGCCGCGCAGCGGCTGGGGCAGTACTCTCTGGGCCAGGACCACGGCACGGACCGGGTCGGCGGCCGCGTGCCGCCAGGCAATCGAGGTCGCGAGCGTGAGAGCGCGGGGCGACACATGCGTGCCGCGGGAGGCTCTGGGCCCCGGCCGGCGCGGGGCGGACGTCATCACGGCAGATTTTATCGGTTCAGGTGAACGGAAAGGACGCGATGCGCGCACCTATCACCCACGTGCTGGGCGCGAGGCCGAACTTCATGAAGGCCGCGCCGGTGATCGCGGCCCTGGCCGAGCTCGGTCACGAGCAGCGGATCGTGCATACCGGGCAGCATTATGACGAGCGCATGTCCGAGGTGTTCTTCGTCCAGCTCGGGCTGCCGCGGCCTGACGTGAACCTGGGTGTCGGGTCGGGCAGCCACGCGCGGCAGACCGCCGAGATCATGACCGGGATGGAGCGTGAGTTCGTTGAGAACTCCCCCGCGCTGGCCGTGGTCTACGGGGACGTGAACTCCACGCTGGCGGCGGCGCTGGCCGGGGCCAAGCTCGGTATCCCGCTGGCCCACGTGGAGGCGGGGCTGCGCAGCTTCGACGACACCATGCCGGAGGAGATCAACCGCCGGCTGACCGACCAGCTATGTGCGCTGCTGTTCGCGACCTCACCGGAAGCCATCGGGTACCTGGCCCGCGAGGGCCGCCCGGTCAGCGCGGTGCACCTGGTCGGCAACCCGATGATCGACACGCTGCTGGCCCACCTGGACCGGTTCGACGTGGCGGCGGCCCGGGCCGCCGCCGGGCTGCCGGAACGGTACGTGGTGGCCACCTTGCACCGGCCGTCCAACGTCGATGACCCGCGGGCCGCGGCCGCTCTGGTCCGGGCCCTGCACGAGGTGGCGGACGAGCTGGACCTGATCATCCCGGTCCACCCGCGCGGCCGGGCCGCGCTGCAGGCCGCGGGGCTGGACGCGCACCCGCGGCTGCACGTGTGCGACCCGCTGGGCTACCTGGAGTTCATGGCCCTGGTCAAGGGGGCCAGCGCGGTGATCACCGACTCCGGCGGGGTGCAGGAGGAAACCACGCTGCTCCGGGTGCCGTGCCTGACCCTGCGGCCGAACACCGAGCGGCCCATCACCATCACCAGCGGCAGCAACCGCCTGGTCACCGACGCCGAGCTGGCCGCCGCGGTGCTCAAGGCCTGCGACGACGGGCCCTACGCGGGTGAGCTGCCGCCGCTGTGGGACGGGCAGGCCGGCCCGCGGATAGCCAGGATCATCACCGCCTGGCTGGACCCGGAGGGCCGCTCATGAGCGAGCTGGAGGGCCGCGGCGGCGACTGGACTGAGGAGCGAGGAACGAGCGACGAGGGAAGGAGCCGCCTCGAAAGCGGCCCGGAGGCGAGCGGAGAACACAGCCTGGCCGCGGAGCGTGACCGGCTGGCCCGGACGCTGCGCGAGACCAGGCTGCAGCTGGCCATGACGCAGGCGCGGCTTTCGGCACTCGAGGGCTCCGCAACGCTGACCCTGGGCCGGACACTGGTCCGCGCCGCGCGCCGTCCGTGGTCGCGGGGCGTCCAGCTGCCGCTTGACCTGATCCGGATGTGGCGGGAACGCGGCGGCCTGACCGGGCCCGGAGCAGCCGCCCTCGCGCTGGCGTCGGCGCAGCTGAACGATCTGTCGGGCGTCGGGGAGCGGTTCCTTTCCGCGCTGACCGCGCCCGGACTGGGCGCGCCGGGCGCCGCCATCAGCCCGCCGGGGCTGGTCATCACCGGCGTGCTCAGCACGCAGTCGTGCGCCACGCTCGCTCCCGACGCCGCGGTGTTCCCGCTGCTGCCGCACGACGCGGACGTGCTGCTGGAAAGCGTGGGCGCCGACGTGGTCCTGATCGAAGCCGCGGCCATGCTGGCCTCCTCGGCCTGGGCCTACGCCGGCGACCCGGCCGCGGCCGACCGCGGCCGGCGGCTCGGGCGCCTGATCGCGGCGGCCCGCGCGCTCGGCAAGCCGGTGATCTTCATCCGGAACGTTCCCGCCCACCTGGCACCGGGCCTGGACTGGGTCGCGGCCAGCTGCGACGCGGTCTGCGACGACGGCTTCGGCGTGCAGCTGGCCCGCTTCAACCCGATCGGGCTGGCCGGCCAGCGGCCGTCAGACCCCCTTTACGCGGGCCCGCGCGATCCCCGGGAGCCGCCCGCCGTACGGGCCCTGCTCGACTCGCTGACCGGGGGGGCCGGCCCGGTGACGGTCACCGGCGAGATCGCGTGGCGCCGGCGGCCCGCGCTGTACCGGGAGCACGCCCTGTTCGTCACGGTGTCCCCGGACCAGGCGCGCGAGCAGCTGGCCTGCGGCGCGCGCGTGATCATGGTCACCGGCGAGCAGTCCGCGCTGCGGGAGGAGATCGCCGCGGTCCGGGCCGGGCAGCCGCTGACCGAGACCGAGACGTTCGGCATGCTGCGGGAGATCTTCACCTCGTTCGCGACTCCGGTGCGGCTGGCCGAGCTGACCAGGCTGGCCGGGCTGCCCGATCACCTGGTCACCGGGCGGCAGATCGCGGTGCTGGCCCGGGTGCAGGACGCTGCCGAAGCCGCGGCGCTGGCCGCCGGGCTGCGCCACCAGCGGACCCCGCCCGCCGAGGTCGTCGTGGCGGTCGCCGCGCGGACCGGGGAGTCGGCGGAGCTGTCGTGCCACGCCGTGACCACCGCGCTGGGCGACCTGGCCAGGCTCGGCGTGCGGATCACGGCCGTCCCCGAGGCTCTCGTGACGCCCGGCGACCCGGGGCCAGACGGCTGGGTACCGCACACCGCGAAGATGGCGCTCTCGCCGTGGGTGGTGCCGTGGCGAGCCGACCGGGAGTACGACGAGTCCTATCTGCTCGACCTGGCCTGCGCGCGGGAGTGCGCGCAGGCGGACGCGGTGGGCTACGCCGGAGGGCCCGGCTACGCGTACGTGACCTCGCTCGACCCGGCGCTGGCCCGGCGGGAGTTCTTCGGCCCCGACGGGCCCGAGAACTCCGACAGCGGTCTACGGCTCTTCTCTCTCAGTTAAGGAGTTGTCCGCGGTGACCACGCGCGCGCTTGTCTACGGTGACATCGACCTGAACCTGATCGACGGTTCGGCCATCTGGCTGCAATCTGTCACGCAGGCGCTGGCGGGGGCGGGCTGCGCGGTCACGCTGGTGCTCAAGGCGCCGGTCCGCACCAGCCGCCTGATCGCCCCGTTGCTGGCCGAACCCGGGGTGACCGTGCGCCGGCCGTTTGAGGAGCACCTGCTGGAGGGCCCCGGTCCCGTCGCCGCCGGCGCGGCCCCGGAACTGCTCGCCCGCCTGGACGCCGAGGCCCCGCACGACCTGGTGGTGCTGCGCGGACGGACGGTCACCGCCGCGGTGGCGAAGAGCGGCGCGTTCGCGGGGCGGCTGTGGCCGTACTTGACCGACGTCCCGCAGTCCGTCCCCGGGCTCACGGCCGAGGCGGCGGAGGAACTCGGGATGATCGCCTCCGCCGCGCGCTTCCTGCTCTGCCAGACCGAAGAACTCCGCTGCTTCCTGGAAGGCAGCATCCCCGCGGCGTGCGGCAAGTGCGTGCTGCTGCCGCCCATCCTGGCCGAGATCCCCGCGGCCCGGGTCGCCGCCGCGGCCGGGACGCCGTTGCGGCTGGTCTACTCCGGCAAGTTCGCGCCGCGCTGGAACACGCTGGAGATGACCGAACTGCCGGGCCTGCTGGCCGCCCGGGGCGTCGCCGCGGAGCTGCACATGATCGGCGACAAGATCCACAACGCCCCCGGCGACTACCAGCAGCGGATGCGGGCCGCCCTCGACACTCCGGGCGTGACCTGGCACGGCGGGCACTCCCGGGAGGATGCCCTGCGGCTCGCGGCGTCCTGCGACATCGGGCTGGGCTGGCGCCATCCCGAGCTGGACGCGAGCCTGGAACTATCCACCAAGGTGCTGGAGTACGGCGCCATCGGGCTGCCGGTGATCCTCAACCGCACCCCCATGCACGAAGGGCTCCTCGGCGCCGACTACCCGCTGTTCGCGGCGAGCCTGACCGACGTGGTGGACGCGGCGGCCGCGGCGGCGGCCGATCCCGGCCTGTACCGGCGGGCGGCCGACCGGACCAGCCGGGCCGCCGAGCAGTTCACCTTGGACCGGGCGGCCGAGCGGCTACGCGGGTACCTGGCCCGTGCGGTCGCGCCGAAGGGGATAACCACCACGGAGAAGCTGAAGGTGGTGGTGGCGGGTCACGACCTGAAGTTCTTCACGCCGCTGCTGGATTACCTGCGGCTGCAGCCGGACCTGGAGGTGCGGCTGGACCAGTGGGCCGCGCTCGGCAGGCACGATGAAGGCGCCAGCCGGGAGCTGGCGGGCTGGGCCGACGTGGTGATCTGCGAATGGTGCGGGCCGAACGCCGTCTGGTACAGCAAGCACAAGCGGCGCGGGTCACGGCTGCTGGTGCGGCTGCACCGGTTCGAGCTGGCCTCGCCCTACCCGGCCCAGGTCAAGATCGGTGCGGTGAGCCAGGTGATCTGCGTGAGCAGCCACTACGCGCGGCTGACGCGGGAGCAGACCGGCTGGCCGCAGGCGAAGGTGGTGACCGTACCGAACGCGATCGACGTCGCCCAGCTGGACCGGCCCAAGCTGGACGGCGCCCGGTTCCACCTCGGCCTGATCGGCATCGTCCCGTCCCGCAAACGCATGGACCTGGCCCTGGACGTCCTGGAGGAACTGCGCCGCGACGACGACCGGTACCTGCTGTTCATCAAGTCCGGGATGCCGTGGGAGCACTGGTGGGTGTGGCAGAACCCGGCCGAGCGCGAGCATTACGCCAGCGCGCTGCGCCGCGTGCAGCGATCCCCGCTGCTGCGCGGGGCCGTGGTGTTCGACGACGCGGGACCGGACGTCCCGGCCTGGCTGCGCCGGGTCGGGTTCATGCTGTCCACCAGCGACGACGAGAGCTTCCACGTCGCCCCGGCCGAGGGGATGGCGTCCCGGGCGGTGCCGGTGCTGCGGCACTGGCCGGGGGCCGAGACCATCTACGACACGCGCTGGATTCACCGCGGTCCCGCCGAGATGGCGGCGGCGATCGTGGCCCTCGGCGACGAGGCCAGCTGGCGGCGGGCGGGCGATGAGGCCCACGCGCAGGCGGCGGCCGCGTTCAACCTGCCGCGCGTGTGCGAGGCCTGGCGCGGCCTGCTCACCACGGATCTCGACCCGGCGCTGCCGGGGCCGATGCTCGAGCTGCTCAGCTCCGGCTGAGGCGGCGCATGTACTTCACGCTCGCCATCAGCGCGGCCACCCGCGAGACGTGCGCGGCGCTGGCCGACGCGGCGACCGGCACCGATCCCCGGGTCATGCCGATCCCCGGGCCGCCGGCCGTCGTGTGGCAAGACGACCGGACGGCCGTGCTCCGTTGGCCCAGGGGTCAGCAGCCGGAGGCCCGGTCGCACGCGGGGACCATCCGGGCCGACCAGGGCGGACTGCACGCGCGCACCGGGTTGACCCGCGTGGACCCGGTCTACCTGGCCGAGGTCCCGGGCGCGGTGGTGGTCAGCGACCGAGCGTCCTGGGCGGCTGCCGTCACGGGCCGGCTGAGCGAGCCCGACCCAGTCACGGTGGCCGCCTTCCTGGCCCTGGGCTACCCGGTCGGCACCGCGACCCCGTTCCGCGGCGTCCGGGCCCTCGGGGCTCGGCAGCAGCTGACGGTCAGCGGCGGCCGATCGGTGGTGACCGCGGTCCCGGATGCGGGTACCGGCGCCGGGTCGTATGACGAGGTCGCCGTCGCCCTGGTCGAGGAGGTCCAGCCGCTTGGCGAGCTGGGCGTACCGGTCGAGCTGTCGTTGACGGGCGGCAAGGACAGCCGGCTGATCGCGGCCGCGCTGATCGCGGCCAAGGTACCGTTCCGGGCCCGCACGCACGGCTTCGCCAGCCATCCCGACGTCATCGTGGCGGCGATGATCGCCAGCCGGCTCGGCCTCGACCACGTGGTCACCGAGCCGCGCGCGCCCGCGCCAGAGCAGGCTCCAGAGCAGGCTCCAGATCAGGCTCCCGACCGGGCGGACGTGCTGGCCAGGCTCCGCTCCGCGGTGCTGGTCTCCGACGGCATGCTGTCGGCGTTCGAGAACGTGGGCCGGCCGGACCCGGCGGTGACCACGGAGCCGGTGCAGACCGGCGGGCACGGCGGGGAACTGCTGCGCGGCGGCTACGCGCCCGCCGCCTGGAGCGAGCGCCGGCCTCCGGCCCGGGCCTGGAGCGAGGCGCGGGGCGCCGAGCTGTTCCGCCGCATGGTCACCCGCCGTCTGGGCCTGCTGCGCCCGGCCGCGGCCGGGGAGTACCTGGCCAGCCTGGCCCCGTTCGCCGCCGCCCTGCCCCGCGGACCGCTGCGCACCCTGGACGACTTCTACCTGGCTAACCGGGCCGGCCGGTGGTCCGCCGCCGCCCGGCAGGCCTACCTGATCCGCGAGCCGCTGGTCCAGCCGTTCTTCGCCGACCGGGTGGTCCGGGCCGCCCGCGCGGTCCCGCTGCGGGACCGGATCACCGACCAGCTGCACCGGGGCGTGCTGGCCACGCTCTGCCCGGAGCTGCTCGAGCTACCCCTGGCGGGCAGCGGCTGGAAGTCCGGGCCGCAGCTACCGCCGATCCGGGCCGCGGCCGGGGCCGGACCGGGATCAGCGAGCGGCACGGCGGACTGGCGGCGGGCCTACGGCGACCAGATGGCCGGGCTGCTGCGCGATTACGCGCTGGATCTGGGCGCCGCGGGCGGCATGTTCGACCTGGTCCGCCGCTCCGCGGCCGAGCGCGCGCTGCGTCCGCCGCAGCAGGACTCGCACGCGGCCTGGGCGCTGGCCACCCTGGCCGCGCTGCTGTCCGGCGACTGGCTGAACGCCCGCGAGCGGGGCTAGGGCCGGGCTAGGGCACCTTCGAACGCCGGTCAAGTAACAGGGATCTCTTCGGTCTCCCGGCGTCGCGGGCGTTACGCCCGGCAAGCAGGATGCTTCCGGTTATTGTGGCGGATCGGTGCTTCGTGGTCGATCGGGGGCATCCCAGTGCCGGCGGATTCAACTGGTCGTTGCA
>Ga0070761_10000681_pt1 | contig 21790 bp, 18 predicted proteins | sample HubBroMetageREF1_FD_66724 | JGI IMG/M metagenome (GOLD analysis project Ga0070761, IMG submission 66724) | Reference soil microbial communities from the Hubbard Brook experimental Forest, New Hampshire, USA - Hubbard Brook CCASE Soil... | ecosystem: Environmental > Terrestrial > Soil >... | reverse complement strand
CGGAATCGTTTGCAGCGCCGCAAACGTGCCCAAAGCCATCTCCGAGTGAGTGCGCTGCAAAATCGTCCAGGCCACCGCGGCGGAATTCATCCCGCTGCCCAGCATGGAGATTACGTTCGCTGCAAAAACAAACCGCAACGACCATGACTGTTTTTGCAAAATGGAGCGCATCATTCGAATCTAACATGAGGAGCTTCGGCGCTCAGCTTCTGGTGTCCGACCTTGATTGTGGGGAGTCCTGAACTGAAAGCCGAGAACTGAGGCTGAGAGCTGAGGGCTGCTTCTACCGCAGCCCCTTCACCACGTAGGCTTCCGATAAAATGTGCACGTAGAGGTAGGCGTACGCGCTCCCGTCGCTGGAAAGACGAGGTGGGGAAACGGCCGTGACTCCCGCGCCCGTTGCTTCGCCGAAGGTTTTCCACGGCTCCATTTTCCCAGTCTGAAGATTCAGGCGAGAGACCTTCGAAACTTTTGTTCGTAAGCCGCTGAGAGTTACATAGACCGAGTCCCCGTCGGGCGTCCAGCCGATTACGCCGGTGTTCCCTTCGAGCCCCGGTATCGGATGAAACCCGCCTCCTTCCAGAGGCCAAATCCCCCGTTTTCCGTCCGGTCCGCGAACGGCTACGCTTTTGCCATCGGGCGAGAGTAGCGTGCCGCCGATGCCCTCGGGAGTGATGGGCTTGGAATCTCCGTTGCTGAGGTCGATCAGGTAGTCGCGGCCACCGTGCCCAGCTTCAATGCCGTAAGCCAGCAACTGCTTGCCATCGGGGAAAAACCGAGCGCCGTCGTAGCTTACAGTATCGTGGGTAAGCTGCCTCGATTCGCCCGCTCCCGTGGGCACCAGGATTAGCGGTCCACCCTTCGCCCGCCGTGTGATCACCCATTTCCCATCGGGTGAGATGGCCATGGCGAGGCCTTCGCCAATGCGTGCCGGGGGCGACCCATCCGTATTGCGCAGAAAAACGGTGTAGTTGGGTCCACCGCCATCGCCTTCTTCTTCGAAAAGGATCTTCCTTCCGTCACTGCTGATATCGCGCAACTCCGACCATCCGAACCACCCCAGTTCATGCTCTTCTTTTCCACCTGGCGCAATGCCCCGGATCCCCAGGCGCTCGTGATTGGTTACCGTCAGAACCGCGCCATTTCGCGAGTCTTCCAGCCACATGCCCCCGGGCACGTTGGTGATGGTCCGCAGCTTGCCGGAGAGGGTTACCGCGCGAGGATTCGAGGCCTCGCCTGTATTGGTGGACGTAAACCATATCTCATCGCCGGCCGGAGACCAGAGAATTCCCTGCAATGAAGTCCAGCCGGACGAAAGCTTCCTTTCTTTTCCCTGGCCATCGGCTCCAATCACCGCGAGGGAACCTTCGTCGTCGCCGCCGCCGTTCTCATGGTCGGCAAAAGCGATCCATTTACCATCCGGAGAAATCTTCGGATGGCTCATCCAGTTGATGCTGTCGATGAGCACTTTGCCAATCGGGTATTCCAGACGCCAATGATTGTTCTCCGGAACGTAACGCACGATCGCCATGGTGTCGCCGTTCGCGGAAAAGTCGGCGTCCTGCACATTGTCCAGGACCTCGCGCGGTGTTCCTCCACTGAGCGGGACCCGCGCCAGCGTCCCGCTGCGGGCGTAGCCTCCGTGTCCTAATGTATTGAGCCGAATGGCCAGTTCTCCGCCCTTGGAGATGGAAAGCAACTCCGCATCGTTGATGCCCAGTTCGCGCGACCCCGGATCGTCGGTGCGCGACATATAAAGCTGATCGTCGCCGCCCTCCCACGAGGCGCTGTAAACAATGCTGCCGTCGGGCGTAAATCGCGCGTTCCCGATGCGGCCGGTGCGGAACGTGATCTGCTGGTATTCGACCAGAGGCGGTTGAACTCCAGCGTTGCCATGCCACCAACCGAGGCCATACACAGCTCCGGCGATCATGAGACCGGCCGCGATTCCGATCGCAAGCTTGCGTCTTGGCTGAGGATTGCCGCTGTCAACGCCCGCCGTCGCTACCCTGGCCGCGCTGCCGGAAAGCCCGGAAAGATGTTCGAGATCAAACGCAATATCGCTCGCGGAATGGAATCGCGACTCGGGGTTTTTCTCCAAACAGTGCTGCACGATGCGCTCCAGCGCCGGCGAAACATTGCGATTGGTTTCGCTCAGCTCCGGAGGATCTTCCTTCAGAATCGAACTCATCGTATCCGCGGGCGTATCCCCATGAAATGCGCGTTTGCCGGAAAGCATCTCGTAGAGAATTGCCCCAAAGCTGAAAATATCGGAGCGCGGATCGAGCGTCATCCCTCGCACCTGCTCGGGAGACATGTATCCCGCCGTCCCCATCACCACGCCCGCTTCGGTCGCACCGTGAGTCACTGTGGCCATCGAAGGATTGGAGCCGGGATCGGCCTGAGTCAGCTTGGCGAGGCCGAAGTCGAGAATCTTCAGCCGTCCATCCTTCGTGATGAACAGATTCTCCGGCTTCAGGTCGCGATGAATGATTCCTTTTTCATGCGCCGCGGCCAGCCCGTGCGCGATTTGCAAAGCGTAATCTAACGTTTTGCGGGTGGCGATCGATCCGCTGCGCAGCCGGTCCCGCAGCGTCTCGCCCTCAAGCAGTTCAGAAACGACATAAGGCGATCCGTCGCTGGTGCCAATATCAAACACGGCCAGAATGTTGGGATGATTCAGAGCAGCTGTAGCCAGCGCTTCCTGCTCAAACCGGCGCATGCGGTCGGAGTCCAGCGAAAGCGCCTGCGGCAAAACTTTGATGGCCACGTCGCGTCGAAGACGGGAGTCGCGGGCACGATACACTTCGCCCATGCCGCCCGCGCCTAGAAGGGAAACAATTTCGTACGGTCCAAGTTTCGTGCCCGGGGCCAGATTCATTAGTGGGCGAGATTATAACCCAAGAAGGAAGGCTTCTGGCTGCTATCTTCTAGCCGCCGGCCCAAAAGCTAGAAGCCAGGAACTATAAGCCAGGAACTGTAAGCCCGAGACCTGCTCTCTAATTCTCGCTCTCCACCGGCTTCGCCTTCGGAGCCGGCAGCGCCTTCATCGGCTTGCTCGGATTCGGTGGCGCGAAGGGCGGAATCGGCGGAGCCGGAGCCACCACGGCCGCCGTCCCTTTGCGAATCTCAATCTCTCCCTTGTCGCAGTTCATCACCAGCTTCGGGCCGTTCGTTCCTATCGCTCCGCTGGCGCTCGATTGATTGCCGCTATTTTCTACTTTGATTTCTTCGAAGTCGCTCTGAATCTCGCCTGCGCGCGTGCGCGCCTCCACTTTGATCGCCGTATTCGGAGGAATCGAAACCTGCACGTCGCCCTTGCGGTTATCAATCTGAATATTCCCCGGCTTATAAAGCCCGACCTCCACTGACCCGTTGGAGTCTTCCAGCCGCAGATCGCCCGACAAGCCTTCCAGTGAAATGTCCTTGGACCGTGTCGTCAGCCGCATCGGTCCGGTCAGCGAATCGGCGCGCAGATCGCCGGAATCCAGATCCAGCCGCCCATCCAACCGCGAAAATTCCATGTCGGTGCGCGAGGAGTGGAAACTGACCGTCTTGCTCACCCGCACCAGCCGCGTGCTCTCCTGAAACTCGCCGTTCAGATGCACCGCGCCGTCCACGTCTTCAAGTGAAACTTCATTGGCGCGCCCTTGAATGGTGATATCGCCCTTCACATGCTGCGCATTGGCGGCGCTTTGTTCCAGATTCAGCAAGGCATTGCCCGTGTGATCGTTGAGGCTGACTTCGCCATTATGATTCGTGATCTCGACCGCGCCGTTCATGCCGTTGATCGTGACCCCGCCGCGTCGGGAAACGATGACCAGGTCGGTGTTGCGCGGCACGTAGACATCCATGTCGAGCGCTACGCTCTTGTCGCCCGCGCCCTGAGTATTCGCATTCAGCGTGAGAACTTTGTCCGCCACGGTCATCGTGGGATCAGTCTTGGCGTTGTAGCCGTCGGCGTCCTTCTGATTTTCCGCGCGAACCTTCTTGCGCCACGAGACCTTCACCTTCTTCTCATCGGACACATTGACGGTAATCGCGCCGTGATCGTCGTTTATGTGAAGGCTGTTGCCGCCAGCCGGCCAGTCGTTGCTGATTTCGCCGTTGTAGTTGAACGTCGACCCGCCAAAGATCTCGTCGAATCCTTCATCGTCGCCAAGCTGAATGTGTTCCCCGAGATTCTTCCAGTCCACTCGCGATACCTGGGTGGCAGTCAGTCCGACTGATATCAGGAACAGCATCAGGAAAACGCCGCCCACGCCAATGCCCTTCGCCGGTTGGCCGTAACGCTTGGCCTGTTCGTATTCGATCAGCTTCAGCACGCCCCATAGAATCAGCAAAGCAGGCCAGAAGCGCGAGAACAGCGACAAGAGGTGGTGGATCTCAAGCATCCCCATCGTCCCCATCAGGAACAGCACTCCCATCAGGATCAGCACGACGGGCCCAGCGATCGAACGGTGCGGAAGACGCGGCGGAATCGGCGGAGTCATCGGGCTACCCACGGTTCACCTCCCCAGTCGGCGGCACAGGTGGAGTCGGTGGCACCGGCGGTATCGGAGGGATGTGCCCTCCCGCATCTGGCGGTTTGCCGCCGAACCCCGCAAACGGAATATGTCCTTCCAGCGAAGCGCTTCCCTGCAGCAATTTGATCGCGCCCACCACCAGCAGAAGTACCGGCCAGGTGTGGTGGAAGCTCAGATCTCGGATGTGCAGATTCTGCAGAAGGAACAGGACCCCGACGGTGAAAACCATCACTGGACCCGTAATCCGCCGGGTGCGGCAACGCGCACATTGGCACGTGGTAAAAGCCATCTTGGGGCCCATCATCCGCCGGGTGCGGCAGCGCGAACAATCGCAGTCCGGAGCATGCGAACCCAGCGTGCCCCAATTGCGGGCGAACATCCAGCCCCCAATAAAGATCAGAATCAACGGCCAGAAGCGATCCAGGCCGTCTCCCACGCCCATGGTGTGCAGCAGCAACAGTACGCCCAGCCCGATAAGCACGATCGCGCCCATCGGAATCCTGCTGGTCTCGATCTTCGTCCCACCGCCAAATGTTGCCGCCAGACCGAAGGGATCGGGCACCGGTTGCGCCATCTGAATCGCCTTCGCCGTGCGCACCGAATCAATAATCTGGTAGACGTAAAAAAACGCGAGCCCGATCCCGCAGATAACGCCCAGGGCATCGGAATGGTCGGTGTCGGCCGCGTTGCATCCGGCAATCAGCAAAACAAAAATCGCCAGATGCGCCAGCCCCTTCGCATACTGTGCCGTGTAAACCGCGCCCACGCCAAAGGGAAAAAATCCGGCCAGAATTCCCGCCACGGTAGGGTTCGGCCCGCTGCTCCCACCCACCGGAGGAGGCGGAGGCGGTGCCGGCGGAACCTGTCCGGCCGCGGCCGAGTAAGTCGTCGAGGAGTAGCCGCCCGCAACGAATCCCGCGCTGCCCGAAGCAGCACCAGCGGAAGTGGCAGCGGAAGTCGCCGCCGGAACGCCTTCCATCTTCGCTCCCAGGCAGTCTTCGCAGTAGATCACGCCCCGCACGGGACGCGTACAGTTCGCGCACAGTGCCTTTCCGCAAGTGCGGCAATAGGCCACTGCTGACGCGTCAGCATGATTGGCGCAGTTCATACAAACCTCCTGTTCGTGGTCGCCGTCACAACAGGTGGTGCATTCCGCAGCGCAGCTAATACCGGCTGATTGTATTCCTGGGAATAGTTACGATCCTGCTTCTGATCTGGTTGCCCACTGGTGTCGTTCTTGTGATTCTGTTTCTGCTCTTCTTTCCGGTATTCCGGTGCGGGTTCGGCGGGAGTGTTGGCCCGCTTCAGCTCGCGCAGCTTCGATTCGATTTCATACACGAAGCGAATATTGTCGTAATACTGCACCACTTTGATTTGCGCGTCATTATACGCATGGCGCACCGCCGACGGCCGCAAATCGACCTTGCCCACGTCCTTCGGCTTCACCCCCGCCGCGCTCAGCGCCAGCGAGAAGGAGAAGAAGATCATCCCGAACGACATCACAAACCGCGGCTGCCGCACAAATGCCGCCAGCGGACTGAAGAAGCTATCCCAGCGCTCGCGCAGCCTTTCGCCAAATGGCGTAGTCCGCCCGCCCGCCGTCGCCGCCAGCGTCCGCGTGCTCACCACTCCGCTCGTAGCCGCCAGAATATTGTGCACCAGATGCACTGGAGGCTCGACCGCCTCGAGCGACCGCAGCCACCGCTGCCCAGCCTCTACGTCCGCAAACAGCGGACCACAAATCGCGCAAATCCGGCGATGGGCTTCGAACCTCTCCTTGTCCTTGCGTGCCGGACTCAGTTGCCCTCCGTCATCCAGGGCGTCGCCGTCGATCGCAGCGCTAAGCAGTGCTTCGAACTCCGCGCATTCCATCCCGTGCGTGCTTTCGTCTGGCATCAGATCACCTGCCTATATGTACGTTGTAGGAGCCGCGCAAGTTCCGCTCGTCCCCGGTTAATTCGTGACTTGACGGTCCCTTCCGGAACCCTCAAAGCCGTGGCAATTTCCCGATAGTCCATGTCCTGTAAATCCCTCAAAATCACCGCCTCCCGCAGCTCCGGAGACAGTTTCTGCAGCGCCAAATGCACCATTTCCCGTGTTTCCCGGCTCTCGACTGCCGCATCTGGAGCGGGGCCCCGGTCGGCGATCTGCTCGCTAAGCGGCAGCGCATCTTCCCGTTCCGAAGGCGCCGAATCCAGAGAATCCGTGATCCGGTCGCCCTTGGACTTCCGAAAATGATCGACCAGCAGATTCCGAGTAATGGTGGTTACCCAGGTCATGAACGCGCCCTTACCGGAGTCATAGGTATTCAACGTCCGATACATCTTGATAAAGACCTCCTGGGTGAGGTCCTGGGCGTTTTCGGAATCCCCGGCAAACCGGTAGCAGACGTTATAGATTCGCCGGTGATAGCGCTGCACAATCTCTTCCCAAGCCGCGGCATCGCCCGAAACGCAGCGACGGACCAGCAATCCGACAACCTGGGTATCGTCCAAAACCAGACTCCACAAACCGCGCTAGTTCGCCTGCCGTCGCTTACCAAAATTACGCTGTCATCCTGAGGGAAGCGTCTAATCTAGAGCTGTTACCCCGAGAGAAGCGGCTAATCTACCCCTGTCATCCTGAGCGAAGCGAAGGACCTATGCACTTGCGCTCGCCGCGAGCTGCCCAGAACTTCAACAGCACACCAGAAGTACGTTTCTGTAGGCGAGGAAGTTCCCTTGAATCATGAAGCTAGCGATTGTAGCAGGAGGAATCGAAGGCCGGGCTATCGGAAACGGCGGCCCGCCACGCCCCTTGCCATCTGGCCGAAACCATTTGCAGGTTGGCAGGCAGCGCTCATTAACCATAATGTTCCGCACGTTCTTGGGCACTTGCACTTCCAGCTTGGGCACTTGCACTTCCAGCGGCCCGGAACTTCATTTCGATAGCGGCTTCTTGACACACTCTTTTCCCGGTCATGTGTCGTCTTTTTCGTTCGGATTCCGATATTCACTGTAGAGCCGAGTAATTCCGGCTTCTGACGCTAAACCGAATCTTTGGAGGGTTCACCAATGTCAAAGTCTCGTTGGGTTCAAGTGATAACTCTATTTGCGATCGTTTCTTTCTGCGCTTGCAGTCAGATGGCGTTCGCGCGCCCGCATGCCGTGGCCGTCCCGCAATCGCACTCGCAGGCTCAACTCACCTCCTATCCGGCCCCTGGCTTGTACGCCGTCACCCAGGCGTTTGCCGGCTCTCCTTACCCGAACTGGACTAACAACACTGATGGGGTCGAACTGTGGCCCTGCTTCGGCGATGGCGGCGGTAACGGGGATTGCTCCACCATAGGTAATCCTGCGATTGGCTTCGACGGAATAGCGGTTGGGAGCCCATATTTCGTCTGGTCGGTAGCGGGATGCGATGGAACCACCAACGGGACCCAAGTGCCCTACGCCCAGGGAGAAACCTGGAACCCCTTTGCCATAAACGGTTACTACGTTCCTTGCGGTCAGATCAATATCTTTTACCAGGATTTTTCGAACGACAACACCGACGACCTCCTTTGGTCTGCCGTAGTCACGCAGGGAGGGAACGTGATTGCGGATACGGGCATTCAGGATTGGGGCCCCAATCCGTTCGAGGGCGACCTCGTAGTCTTTTTCCAGGACTCTAACTTCGGTACGCTGGGCGATAGCGGCCCGAACAATGGCAACTGTGTCCCCAACTACAATTACCCTGGTGCTACTATCCCAACGTCTTATCCGTTCATTATCGCAGCGGGCAAGACTTGCGTTGACCCGACTGCGGGGCCGGCCACCATCACTGTGACGACCTCGCTCTCTACCCCAACGTGGACGTGTAAAACTGAACATAGCGTTACCACGTGCACGGTCAAATACACCAAGGCGTATTCGATTAAACAGCAGTGGAGCATTTACTTGCAGTAAGCCGGGTTGCCCCACTCATCGCGCACTTTGCGATGAGTGGGGGGCCGCGACCGTTCTCACTTCCGCCATCTCTCCCCGGTTTTCTTCATCACGAATCGTCTGTGAGCCCTATTACAGATTTCCAATCCACCGCGCGCGATAATGGCGATCGGATCGAAGAATCCAGGGGGTGCCCCATTCCTTGCGCGTTTTGTGCGCAAGGGGTGGGTGCCGACACCATTCAGCCGTCTTAGCAGCGCCGCGCTCCGACCCTACCTGGCTCTCTTAAACAGAGCCTCCTTATCAGCGGCATTCTGTGTGCAGACGGTATGCTGGTTCTCTGTCCCGTATCCGCAAGCAAAACAAGCGCACTCATTCTGCGTGCCAAGATGCTTGACCGGATCGCCGCAATTGGCAATCGAATCCGAACAAGCCGCCCCGGAAGCCGTGAATTGCGCTCCACCGGAGCGAACGCTGGAGCGAAAATAGGAGCGAAAATAAGAGCGAACAACGACGCCATCGCTCAGCTCGAAGTTCAGCTCGAAGTTCGTCCGCGCATTCGTTATTGCCGCAATCCGCCCGCGATCCGGCGTCGCGCTCGAGGCAAATGCGATCAGCGCAAATAACCCGACGCAAATAGCGCTGGCAAAGGTTTTGGAAATCATTGGGAACTCCCGGTCTTCGGTGTCGACTTCTTGGGCTTGCTCGCTTTGCTCTCGGCGGCCGGCGCTCCCTTTCCGAGCATCCATTCGTCGAGCTCCTTTTTCATTGCCGTTTCCAAATCCTGAATGCTTTGCGAAAGCAGCGGAGCGTTCTGGTAAGATCCCGCCATCCATGCCCCAACCGCGAGGTCTTCAACCTTCTTGCTCATGTGCAGCTTGCTTAAGTTGAGCGCCTCGCTGAACTGTGTCACTTGATCGGCATTGGTCTTGTTCCAGCTTCCCCGTTCTTCTCCCGCTTGTGTCTGTAGTCTTCCATTCAGCTGCACCAGCTGAGCGTAGAGTTTGTCGTAAGCATCGAACCTGCGCTTGTAGAGTTCCTCGGAGAGCTGCAACTGTTGCGAGAACAACTGGCTCTGTTTGTTGATGTCCTCTTCGATATTGTCTTGCTTTTGCGAGACCCAGAAAGTCAGCCAAGTGGTCAAAAGAATCGGCACCAGCAGCGTAGCCAATTGCCAGGCCTTCGAGGTCACCGCGTCGCTGGGTGCCCGGAGCCGGTGTCCTTCCCGCTTTCCGTCCTGGTTTTCGTCCTGATGCCCGTCAACGACTCCCACCGAACCTGATGCGGATGGTGGTGCTGCTGCTGCCGGTCCCATGCTCATGGCTGCGTACTCCTCCTGGGACGAGATCTCGCCACTCTCCAGCATTACGCCAGAGCGTCAAGACAGGAGAGTGTTCAGAACCTCGCGCCTAATAAGATTTCGACCAGGGAAGCTACCAATGCCAGTGCAAACCGCTTGTTCGGGTGGGCGTCCTCAGGAGAACTCGGAGTGCTGCCAAGAGGGTCTAGTTCGGATCTAGTTAGGCTCCCCGAAACAACATGCGGATTCTGTCACTGGGATGCCGGAAAGTCAAGACAGCCTGCTCGTCGGCGGTTTTGAAAGGGCACGGCTTCAGCCGTGCCGTAAGCTGCACCGCCACCCGCTCGTCGGCCGCTGTTCATTCACGAACAGCGATGCTCCATATTCGGACAACACTCCATCCCAGAAACATGGAGCCAAACGCCATATCTCCCGCTAAGTAATCGATTTGGATACGGAAGCCAGGTTGGCATAATAAATGCCCATACAACCGATAAGCTCTCGTGTGTCCGGAGGTTCGCATGGCGACTTTTTTTCAGGGTGTATGGTTCAGCATTCGCATCCTGCGCAAGTCACCCGGATTTGCGCTCACTGCTCTCCTGACCCTGGGCCTGGGAATTGGCTCCGTCACCTCGGTATTCAGCGTCGTGAATTCGGTCCTGCTGACGCCGTTCGCCTTCCACGATCCTGGCCGCCTGGTCGTCGTGCGCGAAGTGGAGCCCGAGCGCAACCAACTCCCCGGTCCCGATAATTACCAGCACTACCTCAATTGGAAAACCAGCTCGAAGGCCTTGACCGATGCCGCAATTTTTCGCAACCGGGGTTTCAGCGTTTCCACCGACAGCGATCACCCGGACATCGTGCATGGCCTCGAAATTTCTCCCAATCTCTTTTCGGTTCTAGGAGTTCAGCCCGTCGTGGGGCGCAGCTTTCTGCCCGCAGAGACGATTGCGGGGCACGATCGTGAGGTCATTCTTTCCTGGAGCGCCTGGCAGAAATATTTTCACGGCGATCCCGACGCGATCGGGCGCACGCTGCGCATCGGCGGAATCCCACAGACTGTGGTCGGAATTACGCCCCAGGCCTTCACCTTCCCGCACATGAGCGAAATGTCGACAGCGGTGGTGCAGCGCGCGGTGCGCCCGTATGAGATATTCAAACCGCTCTTGCCCGACCCGTCCCCGAGCGGCGACTACAACTACCTGGTCGTTGGCCGCCTCCAGGCTGGCGTTGCCCTGGCCCAGGCACAAAGCGAATTGGATGGTCTGCAACAAGCTTATGCACGAACCGTCACTCATGGCACCGACGCTACCCGCGTCCTCGTCGAGCCGCTGACCCAGGAAGTGGCAGGCCGTGTGAGTACAGCGCTTTGGCTTTTGCTGGCCGCCGTTGGAGCGGTGCTGCTGATCGGCTGTGTGAACCTGGCCAACCTGCAGCTGGCGCGCGCCGTGACCCGCGAGCGCGAGATCGCGGTGCGCGCCGCGCTCGGCGCAGGATCCGCTCGCCTGCTGTGGTCCACGCTGATGGACAGTTTACTTCTGGCCGTGCTCGGAGGCGCGTTCGGTATCCTACTGTCCTTCATAGGTGTGCGCCTGTTTGTCGCCGCCGCCCCCGCGAACCTGCCTCGTCTGGACGAAGTGCAAGTAAGCTGGTTGGCGCTACTCACCGCCGCGGGCTTGTCGATGATGACGGCGCTGCTGTTCGGCATATTACCGGCGTTGCGGTCGATCCGCGTCGATCCGCTGCAGGCTATGCAAGCCAATCCCACCCGCATCGCGAATGCGCGCGAAGGCCAGCGCACACGCCATCTGCTGGTCGGCGGAGAAGTTGCCTGCACCGTGGTTCTGCTCATCGTCACCGGATTGCTGGTGCGCAGCTTTTCGCAGCTCCTCATGCAGCAACGCGACTTCGACGCCGGCCACATCACCCTTACTGCCGTGAGCCTCGATGCTCCCCGTTACGGCAATTCACCCGAGCAGGCCGGCGCAGTGCGCGCGAATTTCATTGATCGCGCGCTGGCCGACCTCGGCCAGCTTCCCGGAGTCCACTCCGTGGCCATGACCAGTGAGATGCCCATCGCCGGCGAAACCTGGGTCGATTCCATCTTCCGCCCCGATCGCCCCGTGCCTCCCGGAACGGAACCGCTCGCCAATATTCGCTGGGTGAGTCCGTCCTACATCAGCACGCTAAAGATTCCCCTTCTCGCCGGCCGCGATCTGCAACCTTCCGATCAGAATCATCCGACCAACGTCCTCATCTCCGAGCAGACGGCGCGCGCCGCGTGGCCCGGCGAAGATCCTGTAGGAAGAGCGTTCAAGGTTGGCGAGGAGACGAATTACACCGTCGTCGGCGTCGTGGCCGACGCGCGCATCAATGACCTGAAGCGGACGGCCAGCATGGTGTATGTGCCGTACTGGGAGAATCCGTGGTGGAGGGCGTTCTTCTTCATCCGCAGCCCGCAGCCGACTCCTGCGTTGGCGGATTCGATTCGCCGGACCATCTGGAATATCGATTCCCAGGTTTCGATTCCCACGCTGAAATCGCTGGACGATCAAGTCAACGACTCGGTAGTGACCGAGCGATTCCAGACCATGCTGCTGTCAAGTTTTGGTGTCGCAGCTTTGCTGCTTGCGCTGCTCGGTGTCTACGGAGTGCTGGCGTATTCCGTATCGCTGCGGCAGCGGGAGTTTGGCATCCGCATCGCGCTCGGCTCCGACAAAACCACGTTGATGAAACTAGTCGTGCGCCAGGCGGCGATTCCGGTCGTGGGAGGCATTCTCGCGGGCTTGGCCGTGGCCTCTGTAGCGACGCGCTGGATGGCTAGCCTACTGTACGAAACCAAACCCGCCGATCCCGCCGTCATCTCCGCCAGCATCGCCCTGCTATTGCTGGCGGCACTCGTAGCTGCGCTGCTGCCCGCCCGGCGCGCCGCCGCAGTCGATCCCATCCAGGCCCTGAGAACGGAATAACAATGGCGAGATTCCTCGCTTCGTATCAGGCTATCGCTTCAGCGATACCGTAAGCCTGAGAACGGGACGTTAGCCTGCGCGTAAAGCTCAAGACTTTCCTGGAAGCTGAGCACGGCTAGCTGGCGGTCAATCAGCGTCTCAAATCACGATGCTTGTCTGGGCAGTCGGAGCGACGTACATGTCGGCAGCCATTGGCGGCAAAACTGTTGCATCCCAGATGCACTTTTCCGTTTCCACGCTCTGGACACCAATTTGGCCCGCTCTTGCGCCGTCTCCTGCCCAAGTCACACGGAACCGGGCTCGACTGGTCTTGTAGGTAATAGCGAGAATCTGTCCAACCTTCAACCCGCCCTGAATGCCTTCTAGAGCAGCCCCTTGCCGGCTGATGTTGCGCGTCGGAGCCATGAGGAGAATCGGGCGTCCGCTGTCATCGCTCGCGGCGATTCGGACGTGCAGTTTCGCTGGCACCCGAGGCTCTCGGCGTTTTCCGAACATCCTACTTCTCCTCTCGATGACCTGCATCAAGATGACCTGCACCAACCGCGGCGCTTGATGACCTGACGCTGTTTCTAACATAGGGTCGTCTGTTCTTGTCGACCAGATCGAACAGGAGCTTGATGCCGCCCAGCACGCCGCCGAAAAGCAGGGCAACGCCCAGCGCTTTCCATGAGATCATTTTGTGCATCTAAGTCCTGACTCTACGCCGCGTAGTGATCTCGCGAAAGGTTACACCCCACTGGTTACGGTGGCATTACCCCGCCCCATTGGGCCACCTGTATTCAAGGGTGCATCCTAACGTCGCGCCTTTCGACGTTAGAGCAGAGCCGACATCGCGCCTGCGTCGATCGCCTAACCGCACCGCAACTCAGACTACGGGCCGGGCGCCCACCTTCACCGGGGGACACCCCCGACCAGTGGCGTAATAATTACAGTGTAACAACTACCCGAGTGTGGCGCTTTAGCCACACCGTCACCCCAGCATTATCAATGACTTGCAGCCCCGCCCCATCGCCAAAAGCTCAAAATTTACCCGCCTTCGCCCTTTGTTCTCCAAAATAAATACACATCGGTACGTACAATGAGATATGAACAAAGTGTTTCACGTGAAACACTTTGTACATACATTCGCTAAGCGAACCGAACCCGCACATCTGGTCCTTTTTCCAAATGGATGCTCTCAATAAACCGCACGCGTCCCGTCTTCAAAGTCAGAATCACCGAAGAAGTCCGCGTCCCTTCGCCAAAGAAGCGGACGCCTTTCAGCAACGCGCCTTCAGTCACGCCGGTCGCGGCAAAGATCAGCCGCTTCCCCGGAGCCAGGTCTTCCGCCTCGTAAATTCTGTTCTTGTCTTTAATCCCCATCTTGGCGATGCGCTCTTCCAGTTGCGGTTTGTCAATCACCAGCCGCCCCTGCATGTATCCGTTAAGGCAGCGGATGGCAGCCGCGGTAATCACGCCCTCCGGCGCGCCGCCCGATCCCATCACGGCATGCACTCCGGTTCCGATCACCGCCGCCGCAATGCCCGCCGAAAGATCGCCGTCGCCAATCAGTTTGATGCGCGCGCCCGCCTTCCGAATATCGGCGATCAGCTTTTCGTGCCGCGGACGATCGAGCACGATCACCACCAGATCCTCCACGCCGCGATGCAGGCGCCGCGCGATATTTTTCAGGTTGACGGCCACCGGAGCGTCCAGATCGACCGCGTTCTTGCAAGACGGCCCGACCACGATTTTTTCCATGTAGCAGTCGGGAGCATGCAGCAACCCGCCCTTTTCCGAAGCTGCCAGCACCGTGATCGCTCCCGGCGCGCCGGTGGCGCAGAGGTTCGTGCCCTCCAGCGGATCGACGGCAATGTCGATGTGTGGACACTCGCGCCCGTCCAAATAAGGGCCGCCGACCTGCTCGCCGATATAAAGCATGGGTGCGTCATCGCGTTCACCCTCGCCGATCACGATCGTGCCGTGCATGGGGACCGTGTCCATGGTCTTGCGCATCGCCTCGGTGGCCACCTGGTCGCTCAGCGTACGATCCCCCTGGCCCATGGTGCGCGCCGATTCGATGGCCGCATTCTCCACCACGCGCAGGAATTCCAGCGCCAGATCGCTTTCAATGTTTTCCCCGAAATTTTTCGGACGCGCATCGGTACGAGTTTGAGTGGACAAGAATTCCTCCAAATAAATGCGACCTAGGAATATAGCCCGTTCGGAGCAGAGATGGAAGAGCAAGCCAGTTCGTGTGGCAGCGGACACTCCTGTCCGCGACTGTGTGCGGCCACAGGGACATGAAAGCATCCAGAGATTTTGCTCGTCGCGTCCACGGCGGCAAAGCGTCTGCTAATCTTTTCTTCATGACCACTGAACACACGACCCCTGAACCCGCAACCACGGCCACCACCAAGAACCGTAAGGACCCGGCCTATCTCTTCACCGAGAAGCAAGTTGCGGAAAAAAGCGAACTCGCCCGGCGTTTTCTCGACACCCGCACTCGTCTGGATCAGAATGTTCACCAAGCCGACAACTTCCTCGTCAAACGCCTCTACAACCTCGACCACAACACCTACCTCGAAGGCCCTCTGCCCTCGAAATACAAGGAATTGATGGGGCTGGTTGCTTCCGCCAGTTTGCGTTGCGACGATTGCATCAACTACCACGTGATACAGGCCTATCGCCTGGGTGTGACCCGCGCCGAGCAGGAAGATGCGATCAACGTCGCGCTGGTGGTAGGAGGAAGCATAGTGATTCCGCACATGAGGCGAGCCTACGAGCTGCTGACCGAACTCTATTCCGCCTGAGGATTCTAAGTTGTGGTCGGGGCCGCGTCGGACGCTACCATTCCGTACATCTCGAGATCGATGATCTCGCCCCACTTCAGGATGTGGCCGCGATGGCATCCTTCATAACGCATGCCGATTTTTCTCAAGACTTTCGCCGACGCAGGATTGTTGGCGAAATGGCTGGCGAAGATTCGGTGCAGCCCAAGGGCTCCGAATCCGTGGTTCACCACGGCGCTGGCTGCTTCCGTGGCGTAGCCGTTTCCCCAATAAGGCACGCCGATCCAGTAGCCGAGTTCGGCGCGACGATGGTCGCGCTCGATCCGCAGTCCGACGCCACCGCAAAGCGCGCCACTCTCGCGCAGGATAATGCCCAGGCGTAATTCGCTGCCGGTCAGCCGGCCCGCTTGCGTGCTGACGATAAAGTCCCGAGCGTCAGACTCGGTGTAGGGATGCGGAATACGCAGTGTGGTCGCCGCCACTTCGCGAGCGCCAATCAACGGCATGAGCGCTGCAATATCAGAGAGCCGGTAGGGGCGCAGCGTCAGCCGCTCAGTCTGTAACGGGGCGAATTCCATTTCTCTACTTTACGGTGCACTGCCTAGAATGCATCAATCCCCGTAACGCTAGCCCCGATGATCAGCGTGTGGATATCATGCGTCCCCTCGTAGGTCTTCACGCTTTCGAGATTCATAAGGTGCCGCATGATGGGATAATCGTCGGCCACGCCGTTTGCTCCCAGAATGTCTCGCGACAGCCGCGCGCATTCGAGCGCCATCCAGACGTTGTTTCTCTTGGCCATTGAGATGTGCTGGTGCTGGACTTTCCCGGCGTCTTTCAAACGGCCGACCTGCAACACGAGCAACTGCGCCTTGGTGATCTCATTGATCATCCAGGTTAGTTTCTCCTGCACGAGCTGATGCGAGGCGATGGGCTGATCGCGAAATTGTTTCCGCAACAGCGAATACTGCAGCGCGCAGTCGTAACAGGCCATGGCCGCGCCGACCGCGCCCCATGCGATTCCATAGCGCGCCTGGTTCAGGCACATCAATGGAGCCTTCAATCCGCCCGTTCCCGGCAACAGGTTCGACTCGGGAATCCGCACATCCTGCAGCGACAAGCCTGAGGTCACCGAAGCGCGCAGCGACCATTTCCCGTGAATGTCATCGGCTTTGAATCCGGGACGATCGGTTTCGACCAGAAATCCGCGTATCGTTTCCCCTTTGTCGTCGCCTTCGCCTTCGACCTTGGCCCAGATCACGGCCACGTCGGCGATAGTGCCCGAAGTGATCCACATCTTTTCGCCGTTCAGCACATATTCTTTTCCAACCTTTCGGGCTCGTGTGCGCATTCCGCCTGGATTCGATCCGAAGTCCGGCTCGGTCAATCCAAAACAGCCGAGCTTTTCGCCTTTCTGCATCGCGGGCAGCCAGGTATTTTTCTGATCATCCGACCCGAAGGTGTAAATCGGATACATCACCAGCGCCGACTGCACGCTTACGAACGAGCGCACACCGGAATCGCCGCGTTCCAGTTCCTGCGTAACCAGGCCGTACTCGACGTTCGACATGCCGGCGCATCCATATCCATTTAATGACGCGCCGAAGAATCCCAGATCGGCCATCGGCTTCACCAGTTCGCGTGGGAAGCGGCCGGCGCGGTTGCACTCCTCAATGATCGGGACGAGATTGTCTTCGATAAACTGGCGCGCCGTGTGGCGCACCAGGCGCTCGTCGTCGTTGAGCAAGGTGTCGAAGTCGATGAAGTCCACACCACGGAATTTGATGGCCGGCATTGGTTTCACCCCACTGAGTCAGAAGGCTGCGAACGGGAAACTATTCAAAGTAGCAGAGCGGTGGGTGAGTCAGCAACGCGGAGCCCGCATCAAGGAGGATGACAAGAAGCGCAAATCTCGATAACAATATGTACGATATTCCAAAAACCCAAACAAGAAAGAGTACCTGATGACCGACTCCCGTGTGTTTTTGCGCCACACCCTCGCGACCCTCTCTTATCGCGGAGGGAAAGCGATTCGCAACGCTGGGCCGAGCTTTGCCGGCTACGGTGCAGCCGAGACTTCGCGCACGCCGGCAAAGATTCTTGCTCACATCGGCGACCTCATGGACTGGGGTCTCGCCATGGCCGAAGGCCGCCGCGAATGGTTCGACTCGCTTCCGCTCGCGTGGGATAAAGAGTGCGAGCGCTTCTTTGCCGCCTTGAAAAAGTTCGACGACTACCTGGCGTCGGAGAAGCCGCTCGCAGTCTCCGCTCAGAAATTGTTTCAGGGTCCTATCGCCGACGCGCTGACGCACGTCGGCCAGATCGCGATGCTGCGGCGGATGGCTGGCGTCTCGATGAAAAGCGAAAACTATTTCGTCGCCGAGATCACGGTGGGGCGCGTTGGCGCGGATCAGGCATCTCCGCGCAAGGAGTTCGACTAGGCTAGCTCGCTGCTCCTGTGCTCTTCATTCCTACAATCTCGCGCACTGCGCGATAGCCCTGATCGATAGCAGTATTGGTGTAGGCATGGCCGTCGGCGTCGGAGTTCGCAATCTTGATTCTCCCGAAGGGCTGCCGGCCAATCACACACGGACGCTCAGACGCCGGCCGGTCGAGCGGTTCGAACAATTCGTTGTATTCGTAGGCATATCCGTGAGGCCAGCGGTTGACCGTAATCGCCTTAATGTCGCGGGCGGGATCGAAGCCGCCGGCGGAGACCGTACGGCCAAGCTGATCTCGCACATTACGTTCGAAGGTTTCGAATGTCGTGCTGACGAGTTCGAACCGTCCCGCACGGTACTGGTCCTTGCAATCCAAGCCCGGCTCGCAGGGCGTGCGCAGAAGGTGAAGCAAGCAGGATTCATCCGGCGAACTGGGAAAGTGATAATCGCCCATGGAGACCGGGAAATCCAAGGTGATGTTGCTGAAGTACGCTCCCGGAGCGTAAATCGCGCTAATGCCGAGTTTCTGAAATGCTTTCCAGTTGCTGATCTGCACGTTGGTGTAGACCAGAGGTGACTTCACGCAGTACGCGAGGGCATCTTTTTGTTTGGCTGACATTTCCGGACACAAATAGGGAATGACCATGTTGTAGCAGGCGAGAATGCAATTCGCGCCGCGGACCCGGCGGGCCTGACCTCCGCGAACGTAGGTGATTTCGACTTCCTTCGCGTTGGCGGGATCTCCGATGTGTTTGACTTTGACGGCGGTGCTGTTCAGGCGAATGCGAACTGCGGAGGAGGCGTCATCCAGGCGCGCGTAGTCCGCACGCGCGGTGACGATGTCCTCCATGGTGTGGCCGGGAATGGCGCCTGGCGCCAGCGATCGCACCAGCATTCTGGCAATGGAAGCGTTGCCGTCCGGAAAATGAAAGATGTAAGGCTCATCGAGCTCGGCATTTTCTTCGTGATCCTTGGGGAGACGCATTTCTTTGAAGCCGGGGAAGCCCTCCCTGGCGCAGTCACGTGCCGAAACGGCGTCAATTCCAACAGCATACAAATCGTGGGTCGATGTCTGAAACACTTTGACCACGTCGGGATGGACCTTCACGTATTGCAATAAGAAATCTTTGTAACTGATCTTGGTCAGCTTGTTTTTTTTCTGCTGCGGAGTAAGGCCTGCCATGTAATCGACGCTCGCGTGCTGCAGACGAAGGAGATCTTTGTGCGCGGCTTCGGCGATTGGAATCTGGGCGACATTCTCGAGTGTGAAGTCGACGCCGAAATAGTGGAGGCCCTTCTCGAGTACAAGGCGGTCGGTGCCAAAGGTCTCCTTATCGAAGAAGACGGCTTCTTTCAGATGCATCGAGTCAAACAATTTTTGGTCGTAGTACTTGAAGAAGCGCCGCACATCGATTCCCAGTTCTTTCAAAAGCCCAATCGACACCTTGCTGTAGTTACCGGGCGCCTCGATGGACTGAGTTCCACCGTATCCCAGCAACAATCGCTTTCCTGCCTGGAATTCATTGCGCTTAGCGTGCCCGCCGAAATCGTCGTGGTTGTCGAGGATTAAGATTCGGGACTGTGGTCCAGCAAACTTGCGATAAAAATATGCCGCAGCCAGGCCGCTGATGCCGGCGCCTACGATGACCAGATCATACGATTCGCCGTCGTCGACAGATTCGGGCCACTGCTTGCCATCGCGCAGATCGTGCGCCACTTCCCATGAACCGTCGTGACTGCCGCGCATACCGGTTTTGGCAGGAGGATAATAACTGGGATCTTTCTCCGGAGCGAAGGGGGCAGCCAACGGGGATTGCGGCAAGCCAAAGGCTTCCAGCCACGGGGAATTTGCTGCAATGAGGGACGCGCCAACCGCGATGCTGATTCCATTCAGAAAATCGCGACGGGTAATCTCGCGCCCCATACCCAATTCGCGATCGTGATTCTTGTCACCCATTTGCCTTACTCCCCCGGATTTCGCATCTCTGGATTCGTGCTCCGACTTGCCGCCAGTCATTGTGCACTCAAGCGGTAGGGGATGTCGACACAACAGGGGCTAAAGATGTCAGTCAATCTGCGATCCGCTGCCTGTGTCTCATGAACTGTAGGAAGGACCGATAGAAGAGCGCGCGGCGTTCTTGGTTTGAACGCAGGGGCTGAGTAGAATAGCGGGAGGCGGCCTTACGAAGGCGCGCAGGAGATTCGATGGCTTCCGGCGAAACGACAACTGCGGCCACAAGCACGATTCCGCAGCTTCCCAACCACAAAGTCAAACTCAAGAAACCGGGCCAGCGTGCCTGCAACGAGAAAAACGAAAAGGGCAAGCTCTGTGGTGGACACCTGAAGCGCTGGTTCTACACCACCGACGTGCTGGAGGAGGAGTGCGGGTGCGTCCAGAAAGCCTGGGGAGCGGACGTCGAAGTTTATCGGTGCGAACATTGCCAGACACTCTACCTGCCCAGTCCCGCAGATCCGCGTGGAGTGAACGTCGCGGGGACCGGCCAGATTTCGGTATTCGGGCTGACGGTTCCGCCAAAAGAAGAGAAACCCAAGTAAAGGTCTCGGGTGTTAGGTCTTAGGTCTCAGGAAAAACGTAGAGGTGCAACACCTGTGAGATTTTCCTGAGACCTAAGACCTGAGACCTGAGACCTGAGACCTGACACCTGTTTCCCTGTGAACACCTCTGAACTCATCTACGACTGGAATGCTTTGCATCCGAAGTCGATGCATCCGCCGGGACCCGTACGCCTGACTGATGAGACGCTGCGCGACGGCCTGCAATCGCCTTCCGTCCGCGATCCTTCCATCGAGCAGAAGATCGAAATCCTGCATTTGATGGAAGCACTCGGTATTAACACGCTCGACCTCGGGCTTCCGGGAGCGGGCGCGCGTGCGGTTGAACACGTCACCGCGCTGGCGCGCGAAATCGTCGCCCACAAAATGAAGATCACGGCGTACTGCGCCGCTCGCACGCATGAGAATGACATCCGCCCTATTGCCGAGATCGTCCAGAAAACCGGACTGCCCATCGAGGTCGCTGCGTTTATCGGATCGAGCCCCATTCGGCGTTACACCGAGGGATGGGACGGCGACTTCCTGCTTCAAACCACCAAGAAGGCTGTCAAATACGCGGTCTCGCTTGGCCTCGAAGTCATGTACGTCACCGAAGACACCACCCGCTGCGATCCGGAGACGGTGAAGCAGCTGAACTCGGCGGCCATCGACTGCGGAGCGCACGCTCTGGTGCTCTGCGATACCGTCGGACACTCGACGCCGCCGGGCGCGGCCGCGCTGGTCAAGTTTGTGCTTGAAGAAGTGGTCAAGCCTTCCAGCACGAAAATTCGCGTCGAGTGGCACGGACACTGCGACCGGGGATTGGCCATCGCCAACTCGATGGCGGCTTTGTTGGCGGGCGCGGATTGCGTGCACGCGACCGCGCTCGGCATCGGTGAGCGCGTCGGCAACACGCAGATGGATCAGATGCTGGTCAACCTGAAGCTGATGAGCATTGCGCCATGGGATCGGCAGGATCTGACCCAGCTCAAGCAATATTGCGAAGCCGTCTCCGCCGCCACCGGCGTTCCGATTCCGGCGAACTATCCCGTGGTTGGTGAAGACGCGTTCCGCACGGCTACCGGTGTTCACGCCGCGGCCGTGATCAAAGCGTATAAGAAAAAAGATATTGAACTTGCGAACGCCGTGTACTCTGGAGTACCTTCGCACTACTTCGGCCTGGAACAGATCATCGACATCGGCCCCATGAGCGGGAAATCAAATATTCTTTTCTGGCTGGAGCACCGCGGTCTTCCGGTGAACGACGACGTGGTCGAGCGCATCTACAAGTGCGCCAAGGCTAGCGACCACACGCTGAGCGAAGC
>Ga0070761_10000680_pt1 | contig 21818 bp, 17 predicted proteins | sample HubBroMetageREF1_FD_66724 | JGI IMG/M metagenome (GOLD analysis project Ga0070761, IMG submission 66724) | Reference soil microbial communities from the Hubbard Brook experimental Forest, New Hampshire, USA - Hubbard Brook CCASE Soil... | ecosystem: Environmental > Terrestrial > Soil >... | reverse complement strand
GCCGGCCAGCGCGAGTTGCAGAATGGGCACGCTCGAGGCGTTGTACTGGATGATGAGCGGAGGGGTGGTGCCCTGAGGGAGCTGACGCAAGAGAGTTTGGGAAACCGCGGTCACCTGGGCCACGGCGTTGCCAATGTCCACGCCAGAATGAAAAAAGATTTTGACGACGGCAATCCCATTCAGGGATTGCGATTCGATGTGCTCGATGTTGTTGACGGTGGTGGTGAGCACCCGCTCGTACTGAAAGACGATGCGGTTGGACATTTCTTCTGGCGAAAGGCCGGTGTAGTTCCAGAGAACGCTGACGACCGGAATATCAATATTCGGGAAGATGTCCGTGGGGGTGCGCAGAATTGCTACAGGTCCCAGAATCAACAGAAGGATAGACGTTACGATGAACGTATAAGGCCGGCGTAACGCAAGTCGAACAATCCACATCGAAAATGGCTCCCGCAACGCCCAGCAAGTACGGCACCTCCGCCATTCGGAGATTTACGAACCCGCGTGGGGGAGGTTCAGTATCGCACACCCTAACTCATACCTGAACGCCGAGCTCTACGGCACACATTAAGAGATTCACGGCGAAGCCAAAGAGATTCAAAACGAATTAACTGACATACCTTGGACGGCTGGGTTGGTGATCTGGTTACGGCCCTGGAAGGAATTGATTTTGCGGATGTTGCGGGGCGGCTCGGGCGGTTGGTTACGGGGATTCTTAGCGGTTATTTTCGCGGAGTTATCAGGCCAAAATGGCAGCCCGGGATTGCGAGAATCGCTTGGCCGTGCGCAGTGAAACTCGGGTGTCACGCGGATGGAAAAATGTCAAAAGCGGCAGTAACTTTCTGTACCCCGCGGTGTTGTTAACTACATCTAAAGAGGTGAGTCCGCGCTTTGCTGCGCCATGGGTTGGGTTGCTTGTTGGGCCAAAGGCGAGGAGAACTCGGTTCCAGGATGAGAACGAGGAAAACCAATGCCAGCCATTGTGATAGTTCTTCTGTTTCTGGTGCTGTTCCTATTAGCCTTTTTGGTCGTACTAATCGGTCCCTTTTTGGGACTGGGCTTTGCAGTTTGGAAGCATGGCAAGAACGAAGTGGTGCTGGAATCAGCCGCAGGTTCGCGGGAGCATTCTCCCAAATCGGACCAGTGAGCGTCACAAACTCGTGACTGCTTGCGCGCCGAGATAGTCGAACGACCCAAAATCCCGCTGAAAAATCGGGTCCGGTCGAAAGAGCCCCGCTAGAACCTCCGTACCATTTACGGGAAACTTTCTTCTCTTAATTCCTCGAAGAAGCTGCGGCTGCGAAAAGTTCCCGCGTGGTTTGGAAAACCTTCCCCTTTGTTTACATAGAGTTCAAGCCTGCCATGGAGACTGCCCGCAGCGTTTCAAAGTGGACTGGTTGGCAGGGCGATTGCGTATTACGGCTGCGGGGAACATTTTCGGCAATGGGGATTGCCGAATCTTAAAAAGGGGAAATGGGGAAGGGTTGGACGGTCGCGGCGAAATCCGCCGAAAAAATTGATCGCTGTCGCGTGGGAGCGTTGGCGGTCCTGTTTCTGGAAATCGTACTGGTATCGGTCGTGCTTACTCCGTACAACTACGGTCAAGCGCATCGTCACTCCACTGTCGGAAATATCGCCACAGCACTGAAACAAGCTTCTACCAACAGCGACTGGCTCGCGCCGACTCCAGAATTGGCCAAGACGGACCGCGTCCTTTTTCCGTACTCCGTGATTTCCGGCGGAGTGAGAAGTTCGGCTGAATTGCAGAACGCGGTGGCGCATGACCAGGTGGTCGCGCGGCACTATTCGGATTTTGATCTGAGTGAGGTACGCGTGGCGCGATTGCAAGAAGCGCGCGCCGTGTTCGTCTCTTATCGCGTCGGCAACCAAATTTTCTGGACGAAGAACCGGCTGACCCTGCCTGCAGGAGAAACCGTGGTGACCGACGGCGAGCACATGGCCCGAACTCGCTGCGGAAACCGCATTTCCGAGGCTCCTATCGGACCGGTGCTGATTCCTGAGCCGTCGCCGGAAGCGATGGAAATTCCCGCAGATGGCGGGCTGCTGGCCGCGCCGGAATCCTCGCTGGAATTACCGCTGGTCGTGCCTCCGCCAACCACGATTGTGGTGCCGACGCAGACTCCTGCCTCCATCTTCATCCCAACCATTCCGCCGCTTTTCCCAATCGGCGGCATGCCATCTTCTCCAGGAATTCCCACAGGCCCGCTGCCGCCTGCGAACAGTACGCCGCCGCCATCATCGGGTCCTCCGCCGCCTGCGACGCCGCCGCCGGCAATCAGCACACCGGAGGGATCGGACTTACTGATGCTCGCCGTAGGTTGTGCTTGCGTTTGGCTACTGCGAAAAAAAGCGCGCGCGTAACTTTCGGCAATTTTCCGCTCATAATATCCGACAGTTCTTTTCACAATTCCATTTCTTGACAAAATATTGGCAGCGAGATATGCAACGTCCACAAATGCAGCGCTGGTAACGAACCGATGCAGTGGCGAGGGGGTTGGTATGAGTTGGACGCAAGTTTATGATCCAGCTGGAATCTGGTGGGTCTCGACTCTGATCGCGGCTCTTCCGATCCTGGTGCTCTTCACTCTGCTGGCCGGCCTGAAAGTGAAACCGCATTGGTGCGCGATTGCTGCTGCGTTCACGGCAGTGATGCTCGCGACCCTGGTTTTCAAAATGCCCGCGCTGCTGGCGGCATCGGCCTTTGCGTATGGCGTGGCGTATGGAATTCTGAAAATTGCGTGGATCGTGCTGGCGGCGGTCTATCTCTACGATATTTCGGTAGAGACCGGTCAGTTCGAGATCATGAAGGAATCCATCGCGGGAATTACGCCGGATCGTCGGCTGCAGGTTCTGCTGGTGGCGTTTTGTTTTGGCGCGTTTATCGAAGGGGCGGCGGGTTTTGGCGCGCCGGTGGCGATCGCGGGCGCTTTTATGATTGGGCTGGGATTCCGGCCGTTTCACGCGGCGGCGTTGAACTTGATTGCGAACACCGCGCCGGTGGCCTGGGGCGCGATCGGGACTCCGGTACACGCGCTGGCTGCAGTTTCGGGTTTGCCGGAATCCGATCTCAGCGCGATGATCGGGCGCATTCTGCCGTTTACGGCGGTGATTGTGCCGTTCTGGCTCGTGCGCACGATGGTGAGCTGGTCGGAAACTTTTGAAGTGTTGCCCGCCATTCTGGTGGTGGGGATTTCTTTCGCGGGAACACAGTATCTGTGGTCGAACTACCGTGACAGCAATCTGGTGGACATTATGGCGGCCGTGGTGTCCATTCTATGCGCGGTGATCTTTCTGCGTTTTTGGAAGCCGAAGAAAATCTGGCGGTTCGATTACGATAAGGAAGGAGCGAAGCCCGCGGCTGTGGAAGGGAAAATCGCGGACGACATGGGCGGCGAGTGGAAAGCCAAGGAATACGATGGCTACGTGGCGCCGCGCAAATATCCTATTGGGACGGTGCTGAAAGCGTGGATGCCGTTTGCGGTACTTTCGCTATTCGTGCTGGCGTGGGGACTGCCATCGGTGAAACTGGCGATGAACAAGGCCACGACGCCCGCTTTTATTGTAGTGCAGGCGGACGGCAAAGTGCGGCCGGGCAACCCGGGATGGGATTGGCCTTATCTGCACAATGCCATCACGCGCGCGACTCCGGTTGTGAGCAAGCCCACACCGGAAGGGGCGCGCTACGATTTTAATTGGCTATCGGCGACTGGCAGTGGGTGCTTTTTGGCGGCGATCGTTTCCGGATTGTTGTTGGGGCTTAGTCCGGTAAAGTTGATGAAAATATTTTGGCGTACGCTGGTGCGCATGCGCCTAGCGATGATTGCGATTTCGTTCATGCTGGGATTGGGATACGTGACGCGCTACTCCGGTCTGGACGCAGTGCTGGGCTTGGCATTCACGCGCACGGGATGGCTCTACCCGTTCTTCGGGACGTTTCTGGGATGGCTGGGCGTGGCTTTGACCGGCAGCGATACTTCTTCGAACGCGCTGTTCGGCAGTCTGCAACGCATCACTTCACAGCAATTGGGCATTGATCCGATCTTGATGTGCGCGGCCAATAGCGCGGGCGGCGTGATGGGCAAAATGGTGGACGCTCAGTCCATCACCATTGCTACGTCAGCTACGGAGCAAGTGGGCAACGAAGGAATAATTTTTCGATTTGTGTTTTGGCATTCGATAGCGCTGGGTTCGATCGTGGGCGTGATTGTGATGCTCTACGCTTACGTGTTTCCGCATTTCGTGCCGCACGGTTTGACGTTTGTGAAGTGATCCTGCTCGGCAGGGCTGGATTTTGAACTGGCGCGGACTATTTCTTCGCGAGCGGTCTTCCGGCTACGCGCATTCCTGTTTGAGCCACAGCTAGATTGCGGACCGTCGAGGATAGGCCGCGGCGTTCGAAGTGGCCGGCGATCGACTTTCCGATTTGCGCGAAGTTTTTGGTGGCGAGCGCGATCACGGTTGGTCCGGCGCCGCTGAGGGCGACGCCTAGAAGGCCGGGCATACGCGGAATTGCGAGAACTTCCGCGAGGCCGGGAATCAGCGCTTGGCGATACGATTGATGCAGACGATCCTGCATCGCGTCCCACAGCAGGTCGTAACGTTTGTTGTCCAGGGCCGCGAGAAATAGCGCGGAGCGCTGCAGGTTGTGCACGGCGGCTGGAAGCTCGACTGTTTGGGGCAACGCGGCGCGGGAAGCGGCTGTCTGTAAAGCCATTTTCGGCGTGACCGCAACCACACGGATTTGCTTCGGCCAATTTTTGCGCAGCGCGATGACGTGGCCATCCGCGCCGATAAATGAGACGACCAGGCCGCCGAGCAGCGCGGCTCCCACGTTGTCCGTGTGATGTTCCATTTCGGCGGCGAGGCGCAGAGCGTTTTCCTGCGTCAGATTCTTCCCGCAAACTGCAAAACCCAGCGCGGTGCCCGCGACGATCGCTGCAGCGCTGCTGCCTAAACCTCCGGCGATCGGAATTCCGTTCTGCGCCGCAAGATGAACGGGAGGCAGATGCACGCCGTGGCGCTCGGCGGCGTGTTGCATGGCGCGCAGGATCAGATTTTCTTCCGGGTCGCTTGGCAGAGCATCGCTGCCGTCAACGCCGCTGGTGCGGGCTTCGCTGCGGGCGCCTGGATCTGATTGCACCGTCGCTCGCACCGTGAGGAACAGCTCCAGTGCAAGGCCGAAGCAATCGAATCCCGCGCCCAGATTGGCGCTGGATGCGGGGACGCGGACTTCGTAGGAGCGGGGCTTGGATTTTTTCATGGATGCTTGTGCAATCGCCCGGGAAATTTTATGCCGGCGTTTTTCGTGTAGCCGAATTCCCTGCTCTAGCGGCGGCTCTCCAGACTTTTCAGAATGGCTTCCTTGGTTGCGGTAACTTTTTCTGGTGCGTTGCGAAATGCGCCGGAAACCTGCACGGTCTTTGCAGTTCCTTCCGCGGTGACAGATTCAAACGAAAGCGTGCCGCGGTGATATTGGCTCACGTAGTCGGGATCTTTCAGGACGTGTCCGGTTAAGACCGCGACCACGGATTCGCCCACGTGAATTTTTCCCGCCGCGACCAATTTGCGGATGCCCGCCACTGTGGTTGCGGACGCTGGCTCGCAGCCGATGCCGTCTTGGCCGATGATGGCTTTGGCGTCGGCGATTTCCTGTTCGCTGACGGTGATAATGCTGCCGTGCGTGCGCAGAACGGCGCGCAGAGCTTTTTTCCAGGAAACGGGCGCGCCAATTTTTATGGCGGTGGCGAGGGTGCGCGGATTCGCGACGGCCACGATCTCGTCTGGCAGCGCCGCATCCGCCGCGAATTCCGATGGTTTCAACCTGGCGAACAAATGCGCGAGCGGCGCTGAACCTTCGGCTTGAATGACGCTGATCTTCGGCAAGCGATCGATCAATCCCAGACGCAGTATTTCGTCGAAACCTTTTCCGAGCGCCGAGCTGTTGCCCATGTTTCCGCCGGGAACCACTACATGGTCTGGCACGCGCCAGTCGCATTGCGCGAGAAGCTCAAAGGCGACGGTTTTTTGCCCTTCGATGCGAAACGGATTGATGGAGTTGGCGACGTAAATCGAGGGCACAACGGCCAGCTCTGAAATCAGTCTCATGCAATCGTCGAAATTTCCCGCGATCTCGCAAACGACGGCGCCGTAATCCATGCTTTGCGCGAGCTTCGCGGGGCTGATCTGGCCCTGTGGCAGCAGAATCGCGCATTGCAGTTCAGCGCGGGCCGCATACGCAGCAAGGCTTGCTGCAGTGTTCCCCGTGCTAGCGCAGACTACGGTGCGCGCGCCGAGCAATTTTGCCTGCGTGACGGCCGTCGTCATCCCTGTGTCTTTGAAAGACGCGGTGGGATTGCAGCCTTGATGCTTCAGGCGCAGCGCGGTGACGCCGGCGTACTTCGCGGAGCGCGGAGCGTCGTAAATCGGCGTGTTGCCTTCGAAAAGCGTGACGACCGGCACGTCGTCATCAAATGGCAGCAGTTCGCGAAAACGCCACACGCCGCCGCGATCGCGCGGCTCGTGCGAAGCAGCGCGCGCATGCCAACGCTCGCGCAGATTCGGAACAGATTTCAACAGCTCGAGCGGGATTTCAATTTCCAGCGGGCCGCCGCAACGCCCGCACACGTAAATTTGTTCGCGGATGCCGAATGCCGCCGCGCATGCAGGCACGATGCAACGCTGCACGGCCGTGGTGCCGGTTTTCTGCGCCGTTTTTGCGATGGCGTCACTCATTTTGCGGCGGATGTTGTTTCTTGCGAATTGCGCGTGTCCAGCGCAAATTCCTGGTGCACGGCCCGCAGCGCTCTTTTCATATCCTGGCTGGACACGACGAATGAAATGTTGGTTTCCGAAGAGCCTTGCGCAATGGCGATTATATTTATATTTTCGCGGCCGAGCACGCTGAAGGTGCGTCCGGCCATGCCCACAGTGCCGCGCATATTTTCTCCGACGACGGCGACAATCGCGATGTTCGGATCCAAAGTGATGTGCTCGACTTTCTGATGCATCAGGTCCTGTGCGAATTGCTGGCGCAACGCGTCCACTGTGCGTTTCGCATCGGAAGAAAAAACGATGAAGCAAATATCGTTCTGCGACGAGGACTGCGAAATCAGCAGCACGTTCGCGCGCACGTTCGACGTGGTGGAAAATGTCCGACCGACGACGTCCGGCAGGCCCACAATTCCGGGGCCCCCGACGGCGATCAGCGAAACGTCGCGAATAGCGGTGAGCGCTTTCACGCCGGCGCTAGAGGCGCGGCCCTGCGGCGTGATTTTTGTGCCGGGATGTTCCGGCTCGAAAGTATTGCGAATCCACACGGGAATGCCGGACTGCGTGACGGCGCGGAGCGTCTTGGGATGCAGCACCTTGGCGCCGAAATGCGCGAGCTCCGCGGCTTCGCGATAGGAAATTTCGGGAATGGTGCGCGCGCCGGGAACGAGGCGCGGATCGGCGGTGAGCACGCCGTTCACGTCGGTCCAGATGATCACTTCATCCGCACCGAGCGCTCCGCCGAGAATCGTGGCTGAATAATCCGAGCCGCCGCGGCCCAGCGTGGTGAGCACTCCTTCAGCCGTCGCGCCGATAAATCCGGTGACCACGGGAACGATTCCCTGTTCCAACAATGGGCGGAGCCGCGCTTCGCAACGGATTTGCGTGGGTTCCATCAAAGGTTCGGCCGCGCCGTGATAGGAATCGGTGACGATCAATGTGGTCGCTTCAACGGCTTCACTACGCACGCCGCGTTCGCTTAGAGCGCCAGCAACCAAAGGCGCGGAGAGGCGTTCGCCAAGGCTGGAAACGGAATCGAGAGTGCGCACAGTGAGTTCGTGGATCAGCGCGGTGCCTTCGCAGAGGCGATGCGCTTCGCGGAGAAGTTCCTCGATGCCCAGGGCGATCAAATTTCTGGTTTCCGGATTCTGAATCAGGATTTGCAGCGCTTCAAAATGCTGTTCGCGCAAGGCTTCCAGCAGGTCGGCGGCGCGCTCGCGGTCTCCGGTCTCAGAGCATGTGGCGGCTTCGATCAGGCGATTGGTGACGCCGCTCATTGCCGAGACGACAATGACGAGAGGGCCGACGCGCGAGGCTTTAGCGACAATTTCGGCGACGCGCGCGATGCAGGAAGCGTCGCCCACCGATGTGCCGCCGAATTTCATGACCTGCAAATGTGGCTTCATTTGGGATAGACCTGTGGCGAGGCGAATCGATGAGGCCCGTAGCAAATCTGGCTTTTGGAATGGCCGCGCCTGAAAAAACTATACACTACCGCGGCGGATTCTGAGAGGACGGCGAAGCAGCGCTGTTTCGGAATCAAAAAGAGCCAACGAGACGGGGAAGGTGAATCGCAATGCCGTGCGGAGGTGGTGTGCCGAAATCGAGCCGCGAGCCGCCTCGACAATGTCGGGGCGGCTCGCGGCCAAGACTAAAGCTGCGTGATTACGGCCGGGCGGCCAATGCCGGAATCAGCACCTTGGACTGCGGCGTGCCGAGACCGGTGACGTAATCATACCCGGTGAGGGCATCGCACATTGTGCCGCAGGAACCATTGGTGCCAGTGGTGACCGCGTGAAAATCGCTGGCCAAGCTCGATTTCCCCACCGCGTAAACGGAAGTTCCGGTTGCGCTCAAGTTTGCTTTGCGGGCTGCGACGCGCTGCGAATTGGTGATGGCGATCAGTGCGGCCCATTGTGGCGTCGCGGCGCTGGTGCCGCCAACCTGGAACCAACCGCTGTAGCCGCTGACTCCGACGGAATCGTAAATCGCGTATCCGGTTCCGGGATTGGCGTTGTAGGAAACGTCCGGCACGCCGCGGGTTCCGTGAATGTCGTTCGCGATCGGAAACTGCGCCTGCGAGACCGGCTCATATTCGTACTTGCTGAGCCCGCCGCCGCTGCCACTCCACGCTGATTCGCTGCTGTAATTTCCGGACTTGTCCAGGGTCAGCGAAGTGCCGCCGACGGCGATCACATCTGGCGACGCCGCCGGATAATTCACGCCGGTGCCGCTGTCGCCAGAAGCCGCGAGGAACGTGACGCCGGTAGACACAAAGTGATTGTCCAGATTGCGCTCGCTGGAAAGCTCGGCTGACGTCCAGCTCATAGAAACGACTGACGCGCCGTTGCGTACCGCGAAATCCACGCCGGCGAGCAAGTCGCTCAGGTTATTCGAAGGAGCCTCGATGAGGAGGATCTTGGCTTGCGGCGCGATCGCGTGCGCCCATTCGATATCCAGTGAAATTTCCACTGCCCAGTTAGCATTGGCGGCAGGCTTGCGTCCGCTCGAATACAGCTGGCGGAAGCAACCGTTGGCGGTCGTGCAGGCCGGCAGGTTGAACTGCTTGCTGAAAACGCTCAGGTCGTTTGCGGCGTTGGCGTCGTCGTAGGCATCCACAAGCGCGATGGTCTGGCCGGCACCCTGATTGGTGACTAGATCAAAACCGTAGGCATGTCGAATTTGCGACGGCGTAAAAGCCGTCGAGGGCGGGGTGCTGATGCTGGCTCCCGCGGCCTGGTGGATGAAGTAATGAGGACCCATGAAGCCGATCGGATCCTCGCCGTTTTCTCCCATATGTATCTGCAAATAAAGTGGTTGCTGCGCCTGCGCCGCCTGGCTGGCGACGAGAATCGTCCCGGCCAGTAACAGGCCACGAACGAAGTTGCTGAGTCCCCCAGATTGCATCTGAACCCTCGTTTGAGCTGCCCCGCTGCGGCGGGACTGGATTGCGTTTGCTTGCTTCGAACTTAGACAGCATAGCTTTCAGGATTGATGGCGGCGATAGACCGGTACTCTCAATCGGCTAGTACCAAAGTCAGAACTGAAGGGGTGTCCCGAAGTGAAACACCTCGGCGGAAGCGGACTAGGATTTACTCGAGCGGCAGGCCAACGTAGTTTTCGGCGAGCGACTGCGAGGCGGCGCGCGAGCTGGTGACGTAGTCGAGTTCGGCCAGCTGCCGGCGCTGGTCGAAGGCGTTCTCGTCGTTGAAGCGGTGCAGCATGGAGGTCATCCACCAGGAGAAACGCTGCACCTTCCAGACGCGCCGCAGGCAGGTTTCCGAGTAGGCATCGAGCCGGTCGCGGCGGCCGGTGGAGTAGAAGTCGGCGAGGGCTCGGGCGAGGATGCGCACGTCGGCGACGGCCAGGTTCAGGCCTTTGGCGCCGGTGGGCGGCACAATGTGTGCCGCGTCGCCGGCGAGGAACAGCTTGCCGTACTGCATCGGCTCGACGACGAAGCTGCGCATACCGGTGACCCCCTTTTGCAGCACCGGACCTTCCACGAGTTTCCAGTTTGCTTCGCCCGCAAGCCTGATGTGCAGCTCTTTCCAGATTTTGTCGTCCGGCCAATTTGCGATGTCTTCGTCGGGGCGGCACTGGAGATACAGGCGGCCGATGTGCGGCGAGCGCATGCTGAGCAGGGCGAAACCGCGTTCGTGGTAAGCGTAGATCAACTCTTCGGAAGACGGCGGTGCTTCGGCGAGAATGCCCAGCCACGCGAACGGATACCAGCGGTCAAAAGCGGTGAGCACGCCTTGCGGAACCGATGGGCGGCAAATGCCATGATAGCCGTCGCAGCCGGCGATGAAATCGCAGACCAGTTCGCGCGTCTCGCCGTCTGTGCGAAAGCGGATCTTGGGTTTGGTGGAATTCTGCGAGCCGTCGAAATTGTGGATGCTGGTATCGGCTACTTCAAAATGAACCTGACCGCCTGCGGCGAGTCGCGCGTCAGTTAAATCTTTCACCACTTCGTGCTGCGCATAGATGGTGACTGCTTTTCCGCCGGTGAGGTCCGCGAAATCGATGCGATGCGTGCGCCGGCCGAAGCGCAGATTCACGCCGTAGTGCACCAGGCCTTCTCGCCGCAGACGTTGGCCGACGCCGGTTTCTTTCAGCAGGTCCACCGTGCCTTGTTCCAGAACACCGGCGCGCACACGCTCTTGCACGTACTGGCGGCTGCGATTTTCGAGGACTACGGATTCAATGCCGTGAAGGTGAAGTAAGTGCGAGAGAACCAGGCCCGCGGGCCCGGCGCCGATGATGCCAACCTGCGTGCGCATAGAGATGCTTCCTCGAGTGTAGGCGTACAAACGATAGCAGAAGGGGGACACGCGGCGGAACGATATCGTGTAGTGAGGCAAATAGTTGGAGGGTCGCAGAAGTGGGTGCTACCATGCGTCGTTGCATCCGGACGATTTTCGTTGGCGTGCAATTTTGGGGCGCGGTTGCGATTTCTTTGGGGGCGTTAGGCCATGTTTGTCAGCGAGAAACATCTGCTAGTTGAATGGGGACATTGCGATCCGGCTGGGATTGTATTTTATCCGCAGTATCTGGCGTGGTTTGACGATTGCACCACCGCGCTTTTTACGAATGCCGGAATGCCCACGCGCGCTTTGTTCCGTGGGCATGGGATTTTGGGAGTTCCGCTAGTGGATGTGCGCGTGCGGTTTATGGTGCCTTCGACGTTTGGCGATGAATTGCTGGCGGAGTCCGCGGTGACAGAATTTCGCCGGAGCAGCTTCATTATCCGGCATCAATTTTTCAAGGCGGGCGTGCTGGCGGTGGAGGGATTTGAAACGCGCGTGTGGGCTGGCACGGATCCCACGAATCCCGAGCGCATGAAATCGCGTCCGCTGCCGAAGGACGTGATCGAACGGCTTTCCAAGCCTGACGAGGCGGAAGGCCAAGCGAAGTTTTAAAGGATTCACGCGGGCATAGCGTCACCGCTTCTAAGTGAATTGCAGCGGCTTCGGTTTTGCGGGATCACTGTAATCGTAAAATCCGCGTCCGGCTTTGCGGCCGTTCCATCCCATCAGCACCATGCGTTTCAGCAGCGGCGGCGGCGCGAAGCGTTGTTCCTTGAATTCATCGAACATGATCTTCGCGATGTAATACGTGGTGTCGTGTCCGACGAAATCGAGCAGCGTGAGCGGGCCCATGGGATGGCCGCAGCCCAGCTTCATGGAATTATCAATGTCCTCAATGGAGCCGACGCCTTCTTCGAGCGCGCGCACAGCATCGAGCAGGTAGGGCACAAGCAGGCGATTGACGATAAAGCCGGTACGATCGGTGGTGCGCACGGGCGTCTTGCCGAAACGGACGGCGAGAGCGACGGCGGCTTCATCCACTTTGGGGTCCGTCGCGATCGTGCGGATTACTTCCACCAACTTCATCACCGGCACGGGATTAAAAAAGTGCAGGCCCAAGAAACGGTCTGGCCGTTGCGTGAACATGGCCATTTCGGTGATGGAAAGCGACGAAGTGTTGCTGGCGAAGATAGTGTGCTTGGGACAAATTTTATCGAGCGCGGTCCAGAGTTCGCGCTTCGCGGGCAGCTGCTCGATGATCGCTTCGATCACCAGGTCGGAATCTTTCAGCTCTTCGATATTGGTGGTGCCGCGCAGGCACGCGCGAACCTGATCGCGATCGCCGGCAGCGAGCGTACCTTTATCCACCAAACGCTGCAGATTTTTTTCGATGGATTGCAATCCTTTATCAAGGAGCTGTTGGGAAACTTCGCGGACCGTTACCTGGCAGCCCGATTGCGCCACCACTTGCGCGATTCCTGATCCCATCAGGCCACACCCTACGACTGCAACTTTTTCAATCGGCATTTATGATTCCTCCTGAAATTGCGTCAACGCTCGGCGTCAATTTCCGCGAATACTTCCTGAGCCAGATGAAACGCTGCGTTCGCCGCCGGCACGCCGCAATAAATCGCGCTCTGCAGCAGCACTTCCTGAATTTCCTCGCGCGTCACTTTATTGTTTAGCGCGGCGCGCACGTGCATGCGAAATTCTTCGCTGCGATTCAGTGCGATCATCATGGAAAGCGTCAAAAGGCTACGCGTATGGCGCGAAAGACCGGGGCGCGACCAGATTTCGCCCCAGGCGTAGCGCGTAATCAAATCCTGAAACGGTTCGCTGAAGGAATTCTTAGCTCCCTCGGCTCTGTCCACATGCGTATCGCCCAGAACTGCGCGGCGCACTTTCATTCCTGCGGCATGACGCTCACGTTCGTCCATTATTTCGCCTCCTGTTGCCCGAGGAACTGCAGCAGCTCTTCAGTGAAAGTATCGGCTGCTTCAATATTCGAAAGGTGCGCGGCGTTCAGTTCCAGGTATTGTGCGCCGGGGATTTTTTCTGCCAGAAATCGAGCGTCCGCCGATGTTGTTGCTGCATCTTGCGCGCCGGAAATTACCAGCGTGGGCAAGGTCACGCGCGAAACCTGTTCGCGCAAATCCTCGTCACGCAGCGCAGCGCAAGTTGCGACGTAGCCTTCCGGCGGCGTATGCAGCAGCATTTGTCGCGCAGCTTCCACCCAAGTGGGTTCGCGCTTTGCAAAACCTTCGGTGAACCATCGTGCGACCACGCCACTCGCCATTGGCGCGATGCCGCTTTCGCGCACGGCAGCTATGCGTGTGTTCCAACCGTCTATGGTGCCGATGCGTGCCGCGGTGTTGCACAGCGTCAAGCTCTTGAAGCGTTTTGGCACGTGGATGCCCAGCCACTGGCCGATTAATCCTCCAACCGAGAGGCCGCAATAATGCACGGCCGGTATTTGCAGCGCGTCGAGCAGGCTCACAACGTCGCGGCCTAGTCCCTCGATCGTGTACGGCCCTGGCGTGACGTCCGAGAGGCCGTGTCCGCGGGAATCATAGCGGAGCACGCCGAACTTTTGCGAGAGCGCGGGAATTTGCGCGTCCCACATCGCGAGATTCGTGCCCAGCGAATTGGAAAGCACCACCACTGGAGCGTTCGCCGCTCCGTCTATCTGGTAGTGAAAGCGCGCGCGGTCAATTTCGGTGTAAGTCATATCGGAATTTCGCGTGAGCATCGAATTAGCGATTCTTCTTTTCGTCAGCCAATACTCGCTGGATCATGGATGCGGCCGAGCCGGTGTAATTCCGCGGATCCAGCAAACCATCAATGTCCGCGGACGACAAATGCGCGCGCACTTCCTGGTCTTCGAGCAACAGTTCGCGCAACGGCCGGCCGGATTCAAGCGCGCGCTGCGCGGCGCGTTCGACGAGCTGATGCGCGAGCGAGCGCCCCATGTGCTTGGTGAGCGCGATCGCTACCGCTTCGCTGAGGATCAGGCCGTGCGTCGCGCCAAGATTGTGCGTCATATGCTCTTCGTAAACTTCCAGGCCATCAACCACATGCGTCATGTGGGCCAGCGCTCCGGCAGCGAGCAGAAAAATCTCCGGCAGCGTTTCCCATTCGGCGTGCCAGCCGCCCAAGGCGCGTTCATGCTCCTGCACCATCGCGGTGAGCATCACGGAAACCAGCGCGGGAACGCGAATCGCCGCGGCGAGAACAATCGCGGAGCCAACCGGATTGCGTTTATGCGGCAGAGTTGAGGATCCGCCTCTGCCGGGTTCCGCGGGTTCCAGAACTTCGCCGACTTCGGTTTGAGCGAGCAACGAAATATCGCGCGCAATTTTTCCCAGCGTGCCCACCAGCAGGCCGAGCGTGCTGGCGACTTCGGCAAAGCGGTCACGATGCGTGTGCCAGGGAATGTTGGGTAGTTCCAATTTTAGTTCGGAAGCTAAAGCCGCTGCCACTGCCGGGCCTCTTTCTCCGAGTGCCGCCAATGTGCCCACCGCGCCGCCGAACTGCAGTGTCGCAGCCTCTTTGCGTGCCTGCGCCATTCGCGCTTGCTGGCGATGAATTGCATCCAGCCACCCGGCAACTTTCAGGCCCAGAGTTACCGGACTCGCTTGCTGCAACCAAGTGCGGCCAGCAAGCAGCGTCAACTGATGCTTTTCGGCGACGCGTGCGAGCGCGCCGGAAAATTGCGCAAGTTCTCGCTGCAATAAACCTAGAGCGTTGCATAATTGCAGCACGAGGCCGGTGTCAATTGCGTCCTGACTGGTGGCGCCCCAATGAACGTAGCCGGCCGCTTTCGAATCTGATTTCGCGACCGCAGCGGTGAGCGCCTTCACCAGAGGAATCGCCAAATTTCCGGCGAGAGCTGCTTCACGCGCCAGCACTTCCATCGCAAATTTATCGGCGGTGCATTGCGCAACGATGGGCGTTACGGAAACCTCTGGAGCTACGCCCGCGCGCGCGAGTGCTCGCGCCAGCGCCGCTTCAAAATCGAGCATTCCCTGTAGCCGGCGGCGATCGGAGAAAATTTCACGCATGGAATCCGTGCTGAACAAAGGATCAAGCAGGCGGGCTGTTTGTTTTTCGCTCAAGTGGTTCAAATCCCGGCGTAGCGGCGGCGCGTGAATGCGCGGCGCTTTATTTCTATAGCAATATATCACTTTACCGGCGGCTACTTTACGCGCCGGCAGCGCGTTTGAATCGCGAGACCTCGTTCACCGCGCGGTACGCCTGATCAATGGCCGCGTTGGTATACGCGAACGCTTCCGCGTCTGAATTTGCAATCGAAATGCGCCCAAAGGGCTGGCGGCCGATGACGCAGGGCTGCTGGTCTTCCGGCCAATCGGGATCGTACAGGGAATTGTATTCGTAGGCGTAGCCGTGCGGCCAGCGATTTACAGTGATGGCCTGAATATCGGCGGCGGGATCGAATCCACCAGGCGCCAGCATCGCGCCGAGCTGCTCGCGAATATTCCGCTCGAAAGTTGCGAAGCTGGTGTTGAGAAGTTCGCGGCGGCCGGCCTTTTGCTGTTCGCGCGCCGGCAAGCCCGCTTTGCACGGCACGCGTTCCAGATGCAGCACGCAAGGGTCGGCTGGATTCGCCGGGTGTGTGTAGTCGCCCATGCTGACCGGGAAATCCAACGAGACGGTTTCGAAATAACTACCGGGGCAGCGTGCCGCGCTCACTCCCAGTTTCTTGAACGACTGCCAATTGCGGATCAACACATTCGTGTAAACCAGCGGAACTTTCACGCCGTAGGCGAGCGCATCTTTTTGCTTGTCCGGCAAATCCGGGCACAGGTATGGAATCACCATGTTCCAGCAGGCCAGGACGCAGCTGGCGCCACGCACGCTGCGGGCGCGGCCGTCTCGTACATAGGTGATCTCGACTTCTTTCGCAGCCCTCGCTTCGCCTATATTGCGCGCGAGAATTACGGTGCTATTCAGGCGCACTCGCACGGGCGACGCAGGATCATCGAGCGTCGAGTAATCCAGCTTGGCCGTGACGATATCTTCCATCGTACGGCCCTGCGCGGACGCGGGAATCAGCGAGCGCACGAGCAGCCGCGCGACGGAAGCATTCCCATCCGGAAAATGAAAAATGTACGGCTCGTCTTCTTCCTGCTTGGTGATTTCCGCTCCCAGGCCCGGCCCTGGCGGGCCGGAAAGATCCATGCCTGCGAATCCCGGGTAGCCGAGACCTGCGAGATCACCGGCCGGAACGGCATCGATGCCGACGCCGTACAGGCCGTATGTTTCCGTTTGCAGAAAAGGAATCGCATCTGGACTAAGCTTGACGTACTGCAGCAAATAATCTTTGTAACTGGTCTTGGCGAGTAGGACTTTCTTGTCCCACGACGACGTGCCCGGCAGATAGTCAACTTTTTCGGTATGCAGTCGCGCGAGATCTTTCTGGACTTGCGCGGATAGCGGTGTCTTGGCGAGAAACGCGGGCCAAGTCGGTTGACCGGTGCCTGGGACGAGCTTGTCTTCGCCGAATGTTTTCTTGTCGAAAAAAGTGCTGCGGGCCAGGCCGTGCGATTTCTCGAAATTGCGGTCGTAATATTTGTAGAAGCGCTGCACGTCAATACCCAGCTCCGCAAACAGCTGCTTGGCTTGCTTGCTGTAAATTTTCGGGCCGGCGATGGATTGCGTGCCGCCGTAACCGAGAATCATGCGCTGGCTGGTCTGGAATTCGTTGCGGCGCGCGTGGCCGCCGAAATCATCGTGATTTTCCAGGATCAGAATTCTAGCTTTCGGTCCGGCCATCTGGCGGAAGAAATACGCCGCCGATAGACCGCTGATTCCGCCGCCTACCACGATCAGGTCGTACGACTCGGCGTCGGGCGTAGGAGTGTTCCAGGTATTCCCGTCGCGCAGGGCATGGCCGACCTCCATCACTTCGTCGGTAGTGCCGCGCATGCCCGTCAGGGCCGGAGGATAGTAGGCGGAAGATTTATCAGGAGAGAGGGGCGACTGCGGGAGGCCAAACCGTTCGAACCATTTCCTATTGGGAAGTATGAAGGATGCGCCTATTGCAACACCAAACCCATTGAGGAAATCGCGTCTGGCAATATTGCTTCCCATGCCGATTTTTCGATCGCGCTTTTCACCACTCACCTGCTCCCCCGCGGATTTGGCCACCGGCAAAACGAGCAAAATCCGCTCTAACCGGCTTTAGATTTATAGGCAGAGAGCATACCCCAGAGGCAGCGCGGCGCAGGCCTAAACTTTTGCTATTGGGTGATATTGCGCGATGTTGGGCAGAAGTCGGGAGCGATTCAGCGAGCTATTGGTGAGAGCGGATGCTGACGCGCAGGGTGGAAGTTCCAATTCGGAACTCGGTCGCGTCATCTATCTGTGTCGCCAGCACTCGTTTGTCGGCGACATAGGTACCGTTGGTCGAGCGCAGGTCTCGGAGGTAAACCGTGTCATTCTTCACTTCTACGGCGCAGTGCAGCCGCGAAATCATGGGATCGTCAATTTCGAAATCAGCGCCGCCACGCAGGCGTCCGATGGTCACAAGCGGCATCGTTAAACCGCGTTCCAGCCCTTGGGAGGAACCTCCCACCACCGAAATCGCGATTGACTTGCCCTCGGGGAGGTCGAGTGTAGCGACCCTGGAACTCTCGGATTGTTCGAGGCGCGTCGCGGCGAAGGGCCGGTCCTGGGGCGCGACTGGATCGGTGACGATTGTGGAGGATTTGACGTCCGGGGGCATCAGGTCCACTACCGAACTCTGCGCACACATCCAACAACGAATTTGGGCCATTTTACGGCCTTTTACCCGCCGGTCGTCGAGCTCTACCTGTGCGTTGCAATGCAGGCATCTGACGCGCATGACTAACTTTAGCACTATGGGTATAGGGGACCGCGATGGTCCGTTCGTACCATTTTCCCGCCAATTGCCTGGTTGTGGCAGGTGCAGACGGTGGGTGAGAGCGGCCGGTTTAATTGGTAGTATGTTGCACGTTGGGTCGCGGTATGACGCAGGTTCGCTTGCTCGAAAGCCGTTTTAAGTTATTTACTATCTGCGTAATATGGAGACTCTGTCCGCCTACCGATCATGCCTATGTACGCAATGCATGCAGGATTAGCGGTTGACATTGTGCTCCACGCATGTATTATACTGCATCTTGCGCATGCGCATGAATAATGACCCCAGAAATGCAATCCGGCGCTGTTCTGCCTTCTCCCCCCGCGCATCCCAGCGACGAAGACTTCCTGCGCTCGCTCGGACTGAAGGTGCGCGAGCTGCGCAGCCGCCGCGGCATGACGCGAAAGATGGTGGCGCGGGAGTCCGATGTCTCAGAACGTCATCTGGCGCAGCTGGAGCTGGGCGATGGAAACGTCTCGGTGGTGCTGCTGAGGCGAATCGCGACTACCCTGAATGTCTCGTTGGCCGACTTGTTTGCCGCCGAAGCCCCCGATTCCGAAGCGAAACGCGCGATACAGCAGCTACTGAATCGTCTTCCTGCGCAGCAGCTCAACGCGGTTGTGGCTCGCCTCCTGCAGGAATTTGGCGCAGCACCGCGGGACCGCCATTCGCGCGTCGCATTGATTGGCCTGCGGGGCGCGGGGAAATCCACTCTGGGCATGAAGCTGGCTCAAGCGGTAAAGGCCCCGTTCATCGAACTGGATCGCGAGATCGCCAAAGAGGCAGGGATGGATTTGTCCGAGATTTTTTCGCTGTACGGGCAGAGCGGCTACCGCAGGATTGAGCAGCGAGTGCTTGAGCGCATCCTGCGGGAATACCAACGCGCCGTGCTCTCCGTTGGCGGAGGCGTCGTTTCCGAAAAAGAAACTTACGACCGGCTGCTCGCGAGCTGTTACACCGTTTGGGTGAAAGCGAATCCGGAAGACTACATGGCGCGAGTGATGGCGCAGGGCGATTTTCGAGCAATGGCGGAAAACGACGAAGCCATGGAAGATTTGCGCCAGATTTTAGAGGCGCGCGAACCGTTTTATCGCAAGGCGGATCTGCACCTGGACACTTCAGGCGAATCCGCGGAGCAAAGTTTTTTGAAACTCAAGCAAGCACTGAAAAACGAAATCGGGTAGGAGGCGCGCGTGGACGTCGTCGCAACGCATGATTCGCAAATTAAAGCTGCGCCGGTGGATTACCAGACCGAGCCGGCGAAATACAAACATTGGCGCGTGGCCTACGAAGGGCCGGTGGCGACGCTGACGATGGACGTGAACGAGGATGGAGGTCTGCGTCCTGGCTACAAGCTGAAACTGAATTCTTATGATCTCGGCGTGGACATCGAGCTCCACGACGTGCTGCAGAGAATCCGCTTCGAGCATCCGGAAATTCGCTGCGTGATGCTGACCAGCGCGAAAAACCGCGTTTTCTGTTCGGGAGCCAACATTTATATGCTGGGACTTTCCTCGCACGCGTGGAAAGTGAATTTCTGCAAGTTCACGAACGAGACGCGCAACGGTATCGAAGATTCCAGCGCGCATTCTGGGCTGAAATTTCTGGCCGCTTTGAACGGGACCACGGCGGGGGGCGGATACGAGCTGGCACTAGCTTGCGACGAAATTATTCTGGTGGACGATCGCTCCTCCGCCGTCAGCTTGCCGGAAGTTCCGTTGTTGGGCGTTCTCCCGGGCACTGGCGGCCTCACGCGCGTGACGGATAAGCGCAGAGTGCGCCGCGACCATGCGGACATTTTCTGCACAACGGCGGATGGTGTGAAGGGCCAGCGCGCGAAAGATTGGGGGCTGGTGGACGACGTAGTGAAAACGCAGCAATTTGCGGAGCATGTGAAACAGCGCGCGCTGGATTTGGCGAAACGCAGCGATCGTCCCACGAGCGCGCGGGGCGTCGCCCTGACGCCATTGCAAAGAACCATTGACGACACCGGGCGCCACTACGAATTTGTGGACGCGCAGTTAAATCGCGAAGCGCGGACAGTGACTTTGACCGTGCGCGCTCCGGAGGCCACTTTGCCGCCTACGCTCGAAAGCGCTCTGGCGGCTGGCGCTCGCTGGTGGCCATTGCAAATGGCGCGTGAATTGGACGATGCGATCCTCGGCCTGCGTACCAGCGAGCCGGAACTGGGTTTGTGGATTGTCAAAACTACCGGCGATGCCAGTGCGGTCCTGGCGCTCGATAATTTCATCCTAAACAATCAGGACAACTGGTTCGTGCGCGAAGTTCTGGGCATGATGCGGCGCACTTTCGCGCGGCTGGATGTCTCTTCGCGTTCGATTTACGCGCTGGTGGAACCTGATTCCTGTTTTGCGGGAACTTTGCTGGAGCTGGCGCTCGCGGCCGACCGCGTTTACATGCTGGACACGCAGGAAGGCGAAGCGCGCGCTGCGATGTGGCCATCGGGGATGAATTTCGGGCCGCTGCCGATGGTGAATCACCTGTCGCGTTTGGCGGCGCGCTTTTATCAGGACTCGACGCAACTGGTTGCGCTGCGCGAACAAATTGGACGCGTGCTGGAAGTGAAGGACGCCGTCGCGTTGGGCCTGGTGACCGCGGCGCCGGACGATCTTGATTGGCAAGATGAAGTGCGGCAGGCGATTGAATCCAGAATCGCGCTATCGCCGGATGCTCTGACCGGCATGGAAGCGAATCTGCGGTTTGGCGCGACGGAAACCACGGAGACGCGGATTTTTGGCAGATTGTCCGCGTGGCAAAACTGGATTTTCATTCGCCCGAACGCTGTCGGCGAAAGCGGCGCGCTCAAGATTTACGGCACGGGCGCGCCTGTGAAATTTAATTGGGAGCGAGTCTAAGACCGATTCCCGACCACCCCAATTTTTATCATTCGTAATGCTGAGGAGATCGCCATGATTGACTACACGGAAAAAATCCCGAACAACGTGGACCTGGGCAGGGATCGCGTGCTGCAGCGCGCGCTGGAACATTGGCAGCCGGCTTACATGAACTGGTGGTACGACATGGGTCCAAGCGAAAGTCACGCGCTGGAAGTGTATTTGCGCACGGCAACGAGTGTGGAGCCGGACGGCTGGGCGCAGTTTGGCTACGTGCGCATGCCGGAATATCGCTGGGGAATTTTTCTGCAGCCGCGAGACGCCGCGCGCCAGGTAAATTTCGGCGTACACAAAGGACAACCGGCGTGGCAGGAAGTTCCCGGCGAATATCGCTCGACTTTGCGGCGCGTGATCGTGACGCAGGGCGATACGGAGCCGGCATCAGTGGAACAGCAGCGGCTGCTCGGAATGTGCTGCCCGTCTTTATACGATTTGCGGAATATTTTTCAGGTGAACGTGGAAGAGGGGCGGCATCTCTGGGCCATGGTTTACCTGCTGCACCGCTATTTTGGTCGCGATGGACGCGAAGAAGCGGAAGCGCTGCTGGAACGGCGCTCCGGCGACGCGGACAATCCGCGAATTCTCGGCGCGTTCAACGAGCCGACGCCGGATTGGCTGGCGTTTTATATGTTCACATTCTTCACGGATCGCGACGGAAAATTCCAGCTGTGCGCGCTCGCCGAGTCCGGCTTCGATCCCCTCGCGCGCACTTGCCGCTTCATGCTCACCGAGGAAGCGCATCACATGTTTGTCGGCGAGACGGGCATCAGCCGCATCTTGCAGCGCACGTGCGAGGTGATGAAGGAACACAAAGTTGAAAATGCCAGTGACGTGCGCGCGCTTGGCGTGATTGACCTGCAAACGATGCAGAAATATCTGAATTTCCATTTCAGCGTGACGATTGAC
>Ga0070761_10000678_pt1 | contig 21829 bp, 23 predicted proteins | sample HubBroMetageREF1_FD_66724 | JGI IMG/M metagenome (GOLD analysis project Ga0070761, IMG submission 66724) | Reference soil microbial communities from the Hubbard Brook experimental Forest, New Hampshire, USA - Hubbard Brook CCASE Soil... | ecosystem: Environmental > Terrestrial > Soil >... | reverse complement strand
CACGCACGTCGTGCGTCACTATCGCAACATCGGCGTATCCATCGGACTTCTGTATTTCGCCAACACGCTGGGAGCCTCGCTCGGCGCGGCGCTCAGCGGCATGCTGATCCTGTACTACTTCGGCCTGGCGGCGACTATCTACCTGGCCGCGGCGCTCAATGCCTGCGTCAGCGCCGCGGTGTGGTTTGGTCTGAGAAGGCAGCATGTTTAGCTTTCCATGGTGGCTGTCGCTGTCGATCGGCTTTCTGAGCCTGAGCGAGGAGATCCTCTGGGTACGCGTGCTCGGGTTTTCCTTCAAGACTCTGCCCTTCGCGTTTTCCTTCGTGCTGGCGTGTTACCTGGCCGGCATTGCCCTCGGTGCGGCCTATGGCAAACGCCTGTGCGCACGCAGCTCAAACCTCTATGCAATAGCCGCCGTGATACTCGCCGTCGCGGCCTGCGGCGATATCGTCACCCCGAAAGTGATCGTCGCGATCGGGCGCTCCGCGAATTATGAGCTGCTGCTGTTTGCGGCCGTCGTGATCAGCGCCGCCGCTCTGAAGAGCATTCTCTTCCCTATCGCGCACCATCTGGGCTCGGTTTCCGAGGGACCGCAGGTCGGCCGCTCGGTGTCGCGCATCTATTTCGGCAACATCATCGGCGCCACGCTCGGACCGCTGCTCACCGGCTTCGTAGCGCTCGACTATCTGAGCGTCGATGAGTGCTTCGCGCTGATCGCCGCTGCATGCCTGTTGCTCTCGCTGGCCTGCGTGCTCAAGAGCAAGCGACCGCTGTTCATCGTGGCGCCCTTGGCCGCGGCAATGCTGCTGAGCAATTTCGTCGCGCAGGTTGCACGCCCCGGTCCGGGTGCGCTGCGCGCGCTGGCGATCGGGCAACAGTCGCTGACGCATTTCGCCGCGAATCGTCACGGCATCATCCATACCGTGGCGGCCGGTTCGGGCGACCTGGTCTTCGGCGGCAATGTCTATGACGGTATGGCGTCCACCGACGTCGACGGCAACGCCAACCGCCTCGACCGTGTCTACCTGCTCGCGCTCATGCACCCGGGCGCGAAGCGCGTGCTCGCAGTCGGCATGTCCACGGGTGCGTGGATACGGGCTGTGCAGGGATTCCCCGGGGTGGAGAGCATCGACGTAGTCGAGATCAATCCCGCCTACATCGAGCTGATACGTCAGTATCCGGCGCTCGTTCCAGTACTCACCGATCCGCGCGTGCATATCCACATCGACGACGGCCGCAGGTGGCTGCGGCGCAATCCGGACGCCCGCTTCGATCTGGTCATCCAGAACACGACCTACCACTGGCGCAGCAATGTCGGCAACCTGCTGTCGCGCGAATACCTGCAGAACCTCAGGCAGCACATGAACCCGGGCGCGGTGTTCGCCACGAATACCACTGGCTCGTTTGACGTGCTGGCCACGCTGGGCGCGGTGTTCCCGTATGCGTACCGCTATACCAACTTCGGCTACGCCGCGGATCGTGCGCTGCAAGCGAACTTCGCCCTCATCACGGACATCCAGCGCCCCGAGGGTGGCCCATTCTCTACACGGGCGCCCTATGGCAGCGTGGTCGCCTGCCTCGCAATGGCACGCCTCGAGCCGGTTGGCAGTTTCATCGCACGCCATGCCGCCGCCGACGCGCAGATCATCACCGACGACAACCTGATCACCGAGTATCGCCACGGCCTGCGCTTCGGCCCGGCGCTGCTGCAGGTGCTGCAGCCGCGGGCGGCGCCGGAATTTCAGTTCGGCGAACCTTAAGCTCAGGACGCCTCAAACGCCTGCCGCAGCCACTCGATGCGGGGCGCCGGACCCAAAGGATCGTTCACGAGCAGGACGTCGAAGCGCACCGGCAGGCGCGCAAGCTCCGGATGTTGTTGCAGGAGCGCGTGCGCGGCGCGCGTGATGCGCACACGCTTGCGCCAGCCAACACTGGCGGCCGCGCCGCCGAAGGCAGCACTTGCGCGGCTGCGCACTTCGGCAACGACCAGCACACCTTCACCGCGCGCCACGATGTCCAGCTCCCCGAGCCGGCGCCGGTAGTTGCGTTGCAGAATCTCCAGGCCCTGAGCACGCAGGAACTGCGCCGCCAGCTCTTCCGCGCGTTGACCGCTTGCTTGCCGGCCGGTGAGCATCCGTGCTGCGTGTCGATGTCAGTCGGAGCTCTGCCCGGCCGCGGGTAGCAGGCGCAGTTCGCCGTTATGCAGCTGCGCCCAGCCAAGTTCGCGCCGCACACGCCGCTCGGAATCCACACTCAGCCGCCCCGTCAGACCCTCGATGCTGACATTTCCCGAAGCGCCGGGGTTGCGCAGCGCCACCGCCAGGCGGTAGGCATCGAAGCCGAACGCGAACAGGCGTCCGCGGTGCGGACCGCCCGTGGGCCAGGCGTCATGCGCGGCGTTGCGCACCGCGTCCGCGAGGTCCCCGCCCAGCATCCACGGCATGTCCGGAAACATCAGGCCCTCCAGATCCTCGTTGGCGCGCGGATCGGGCTCGAAGGCATCGGAGGTGGCATAGGTGGCGATGTCACCAGCAAAGTGAAAACGTAGTTGCGGGCGCAACAGTCGTTCGATGTTGGCCTGCGCTGGCGCAAAAATGAAGCCGATGTCGTTGCGGCGCCGCGGCTCGAATACCAGCTTGGTGCCGAGCAGGGCCTCCAGCCGGTGCGCGCGCGCGGTGCTGTCGCTGATGCGCAGCACGGCGGTGATGGAGCTGGAGAAGTCCGTGCGCGTGGTATCGATCAGCTCGGCGCTGATGAGCTCACCCCCGCCGGCGGTCAGCTCCTGCCGGAATGCGCCCAGGACCCGCGTGCCCCAGTCGCCCTCGGGCACGATGGCGACGCCGCGGGCGTGGTGATCCTGAAGTACACGCTGCGCCGCGAGCCGTGCCTCGTCCTCCGGCGACAGCGCGTACTGGTAGAACTGCGCGGGTGTGGGCCGTTCGGGGGGCAGGAAATTAAGCGCCAGAATTGGCGGATGGCGTCCCGGGATGTCGGCCGCGGCCGTCACCTCCTCGCGGGTCAGCGGACCCACAATGAACTGCGCACCCTCGCGGGTCGCAGCACTGACCGCGTCCGCAACACTCACCGTGCCGGTGTCGTACACACGCACCGCGACGCGCTGCGCCGCAGGGGTCTGGAAGAACGCCGTCATGAAGCCCTCGCGTACACTGATCGCAGCCGCCGCGGAGCGTCCGGTGACGGGCAGGAGCAGCGCGATGTGCGGCTCGTTTTCGACCGCGGCCGCGGGGTGCCCCGCGGTGGGCGGAGCCACCGTTCGCGTGGGCGTCTGCTCACGGGCGAGCTGCGTGCTCAAGCGCGCCCGCTCCGCACCCTGCTCGGCCGACAGTGGCGCCTCGGTCGAGGCGAGCACGCGCGCGGCGTCATCAGTGCGATGCGCGGCGAGATAGGCGCGCGCCGCGCGCAGCAGCAGGCCATTACGATCGGCGCCGGTGTTCTGCCCCGCGAGATCCTCGTAAACCCGCCCCGCACCGGCCTCATCGCCATGGCTCTCGAGCGCGGCCGCGCGGTCGACCGATGGCGGCGGACCTCCCCGTTCAGCAAGGCTCGGGCAGCCGCTTAGGGAGCAGGCCGCAACCAGTACGAACGCGAGGCGCAACATCCGGCGGGCGGGGAGCATCGGTTGAACGGCCTCTCGTTGGCGGGCAGGATGCCCGCTTGGTCCCTTGGGCTAGTGTGGAGATTATAGTGGTGAAGACGCCAGGCAGGCTGCAAGTCGTCGCCACGCCCATCGGCAACCTCGCAGACCTGAGCGCGCGCGCCCGCGAGGCGCTCGAGGCTGCAGACGTCATAGCGGCCGAAGACACGCGCCACACCCTGGTGCTTCTCAAAGCGTTCGGGATCGCGAAACCCCTTATTTCATTGCACGGGCACAACGAGGCGCAGCGCGTGCCGCAGCTGCTGGCGCGGCTCGAGGCTGGCGAGAATGTGGCGCTCGTCAGCGATGCGGGCACGCCGCTGCTGTCGGATCCGGGGTTTCAGCTGGTGCAGCGGGCTGCGCAGGCGGGCATCCCCGTGCACACCATCCCGGGCCCGTCGGCGATCACGGCCGCACTCGCGGTCGCGGGCCTGCCGACGGACCGCTTCTGCTTCGAGGGCTTCCTGCCGGCGCGCGCGGCGGAGCGGCGCACCGCCCTCGGAGCGCTGGCGCACGAGACGCGCACGCTGGTGTTCTTCGAGGCGCCGCACCGCATCGTCGCGACCCTGACCGACATGGCGACGGAATTCGGTGCGCAGCGCCCCGCGGTCGTCGCCCGCGAGCTCACCAAGATCCACGAAACCATCTATCGCGGCACGCTGCAGGAGCTCGCGGCGCGCGCGGCCGCGGATGAGAATTTTCAGCGCGGGGAGATCACCCTGGTGGTGCATGGCGCGCCGGACAGCGCGGCAATGCTCGACGAGGGTGAGTTACGGCGCACGGTGGACATCCTTGCAAAGGAGCTGCCGCCCGGAAGAGCGGCGGCGGTCGCGGCGGCGCTCACGGGTGCCAGCCGCGCCGCGGCCTATGCGCTGGTGACCCGGGGCGCTAAGACAAGCGCCGAGACCACGGGCGTGCCCCACGGGACGAAGACGCCTTAAGCCGCGATTTGACTTCGCGCAGCGTCAACGTATCGTGCGCGCGAGAGTCGGCCGGGCAATCGCTGCTTTGGGGTAAAACCCGGGGTGGAGGAAAGTCCGGGCTCCGGCGGATCGGGTGCCAGGTAACGCCTGGGGGGCGCGAGCCTACGGAAAGTGCAACAGAGAGCAGACCGCCTAAGTCCTTCACGGGACCGGCAAGGGTGAAACGGTGCGGTAAGAGCGCACCGCGTCGGTGGCAACACGCGACGGCACGGTAAACCCCACCTGGAGCAAGGCCAAATAGGGAAGTCGCCTCCGTCCGCAAGGGCGGGAGGCAGCGCTGATCCGCGTGCACTTCCGGGTAGGCCGCTAGAGGTCCACGGTGACGTGGATCCCAGAGGAATGATTGCCCTCGACAGAACCCGGCTTACAGGCCGACTCTTTATTACGCGCTGCGCGCGGGACTTACGGGCTCGCAGCGCCACGGGCAACGCATGCGCCTCGGGCACGCGCGCCGACCCAGCATTTGACAATAACTGCCGAATCAGCAGGCGTCGACGGGGCTTCTTCGAAATGTCCGCATCTGTCCGCTCAGGTCCTTGAATTGGTTGTTGCGCGGGAAGCCCCTGCCGAGCAGAATCCTCCGACCTGACAGTCCGTGGCCTGACGGCCTAGGGACATCAAATAACGATAAGGGGATGAGGAGCAATCTATGTCAAGAATCCTTGGGCTGTTTGCGGTCGCCTTGTTTGCAGTGCCGATGGCGGCGCAGGCGCAAGAATCGGTCGTGCTCGATTTCACGGGCACGTACGCCAATGGCAACCCCATCACCGGCGACGTCACGTTAAGCGGTAGCCCCGTCACCAGCGACCCCGGGGCCTACCTCATCACTTCCGTCTCAGGCACCATCAACGGCGAGTCAGTGAGCCTGCTTCCCGAGATTCTCTGCGTCGCCGGATCAAGCTGCGCCCCCGGGACCCCCGGCGCGACGTACAACGGATTTACCACGTATGGAAGTATCTATATTGCCGCACCTGGTGGCTATGCAGGGCACGGGCAGGGATGGGGGTTCGACGACATTTACTATACCGGCGCCGCTGCCACAGCAAATGGCGGGCCGCTCGATCCTGATGGGATTGGCCTTGAGATCGCGGGCGACCAGATCAACATTTGCGGCGATGGGTGCGGCAATAACACCCCGGGGGTCTATCTCTTTGGCGATCAGGTCACCTGGCCGATCGGGGGCAATCCGAACGACGCGTATCTCCCGATTACACTCGTGTCCCATACCATTCCCACCCCCGTTCCAGAGCCAGCGAGCCTGACGCTGTTCGGACTGGGTATGGCGGGACTGGGATTTGCCCGCCGCAGGCGCAAGAACTGAGCGAACCTGAGTGGCGAGGTCGCGAACTGCGACCCGCCGCTACTTGACGACTTTCAGCTGAGGGCGGCGCGTGCCGCCCTCTTCTGTTTGGGTGGGGCGCGTGGGCGGCTCGGGACCCAAGTCAGCTTCCGAGAACACCATCCCCTCGCCGGTCTCACGCGCGTAGATGCCGAGCACCGCGCCCACCGGAAAGTGCACGTGGTGGATCACGCCGGCGAAGCGTGCGTCGAACTCGATGGCGTCGTTGCCCAGGCGCAGGCGCTGCGTCGCACCCTCACTTAAATTGAGCACGATCTTGCCGTCCTTGATATAGGCGCGCGGCACCTCGGCGTCGGCGTTGCCGGCGTCGACGATGACATGCGGCGTGTGGCCGCACTCCGAGATCCATTCGTGCATGGCACGCAGCAGGTACGGCCGTTTGGGCAACACCTTGCTCATGGCCGCAGGCGCATCTCCTGCTCGCGCTCTGAAAGGCTGTCGCGAAACCCCGCGCGCGCAAACACCAGGTGCGCGTACTTGTCGATCGCCTGCGCCTGCGGCGGCAGATCGATTTCGTAGTGCGGCAGCCGCCACAGTATCGGCGCGATGGTCGCATCCACCAGCGAGAACTCGTCCGCGAGGAAGTAGGGCTTGACCTTGAACAGCTCGGTGCTCTGCAGGATCGTGTCCCGCAGGATCTTCTTCAGCTTCAGCGTCTGCTTCTTGTCCGGCTCCTGGTCGATCTGACGCGCGAGGCTGTACCAGTCGCGCTCGATGCGGTAGAGGGCGAGGCGAAATTGCGCGCGCGTCACCGGATCGACCGGCATGAGCGGCGGATGCGGGAAGCGCTCGTCGAGGTATTCGATGATCACCCGCGAGTCGTACAGCACCAGGTCCCGGTCCACGAGCGTGGGCACGCTGTGGTAGGGATTAAGGTCCAGCAGGTCCTCGGGGAAGCGTCCGGGCTCGACGCTCACGATATCGATGCTGATGCCCTTCTCCGCCAGCACGATGCGCGTGCGATGGCTCCACGGGTCATCCGGCGCTGAGAACAGGGTCATGATGGATCGTCTGCTCGACAAAGTTTCCGCTCCCGCGCGCCGCCGTCATGGCCGTAAAGGCGCAGCCGAACTCCGGCCGCGTCCAGCCGACGATCAGTGGACATCTTTCCAGTATTCACGCTTCACGAGCCACGCAAGCCACGTGAACACCAGCAGGAACAGCACCACCCACACGCCGAGCGCACGCCGCGCAGTCTGGGTGGGTTCGCTGACGTAGTCGAGGAAATTGACCGTGTCGCGCACAAAGGCCTCGTACTCGGCCGTACTCAGGCGTCCGGCGGCGAGCGGCTCGAAATGATCGAAGACCTGGCCCTGGCTGGCATCCCCGCCTTTGGCGGCGTCCCTGAACACCGCCTTCTTGAGCCCGCCGACCTCGGAGAGCACGTCCGGCATGGAGGTGGTCGGCAGGCGCAGGTTGTTCGCGCCGGTCTGGCGCGTGGGATCCACGTAAAAGGTCATCAGGAACTGGTACAGGTAATCGCGCCCGCGTGCGCGCGCCATGAGCGACAGGTCGGGCGGCGTCTTGCCGAACCAGACTTCCGCATCCTTGGAGGGCATGCTGGTGGTGATGTATTCGGTCGTCTTGTCCCCGGGCGGCATCAGGTCCTTCTGCAGCAGGTCGCCCGGAATAGCGAGGTCATCGCCGAGCCGCGACCAGCGCTCGTATTTAAGCGAATGGCACCCGAGGCAATAGCTCGCGAAGTTGCGCGCGCCGCGCTGCAGGGAGGCGCGGTCGGAAACGTCGGTGCCGGCGCGCCAGCTCTGCCAGTCCGCGCCGGGCTTGCCCGCACCTTCGGCGCTCTCTTCCGCAGCCCATACGCCCAGCGGAACGCAGCTGACGGCCAGCCACGCCAGCGCCGGGAGTAGCAGCCTGCGGGCGCGCGGCATGTCAGTGCGCATGGTAGGTCACCCTTTCAGGCACCGGCTTGACCGGATCGATGCGGGTGTAGAACGGCATGAGCCAGAAGTACGCGAAATAAATGACGGCGAAGATGCGCGCCAGCACCACGTAGCGCCCTTCGGCGGGCTGCAGACCAAGATAGCCGAGCGCCACGAACGAAATCACGAACAGGGTGAGCGCCGTGCGCGAGATCCAGCCGCGGTAGCGCATGGATTTCACCGGCGAGCGATCCAGCCACGGCAGGAACAGGAATGACACGACCGAGATCCCCATGAGCAGCGCCCCCATGCGCTGGTCCGGCACGGCGCGCAGGATCGCGTAGTAGGGAGTGAAGTACCACACGGGCGCAATGTGCTCGGGCGTGGACAGCGGGTTCGCGATCTCGAAGTTCGGCGACTCGAGGAACAGTCCGCCAAAGGTCGGCACGAAGAACACCACCAGCGCGAACAGCACGAAGAACACCCCGATGCCCACGACGTCCTTCACCGTGTAGTACGGATGGAAAGGGATGCCGTCGAGGGGCTTGCCGTCCGCGCCGGTCTTCTCCTTGATCTCGATGCCGTCGGGGTTGTTTGAGCCGGTCTGGCGCAGCGCCACCAGGTGCAGCGCCACCAGCAGCAGCAGTGCCAGCGGCACCGCTGCCACGTGCAGCGCGAAGAAGCGATTGAGCGTCGCGTCCGCAATCCCATAGTCGCCGCGGATCCATTCCACGAGCCCCGGCCCGATGCCGGGAATGGTGCCGAACAGGTTCACGATCACCTGCGCACCCCAGAACGACATGTTGCCCCAGGGCAGCACGTAACCCATGAAGGCCTCGGCCATGAGCGCCAGGTACACCAGCATGCCCATGAGCCACAGCAGTTCGCGCGGCGCCCTGTAGGAGCCGTACAGCAACGCCCGGAACATGTGCAGATACACGACGATGAAGAACGCCGAGGCGCCGGTGGAGTGCAGGTAGCGGATCAGCCAGCCCCAGTGCACCTCGCGCATGATGAACTCGACCGAGTCGAACGAGGTGAGCTCACCGGGCTTGTAGAACATCGTCAGGAAAATGCCGGTCACGAGCTGCAGAACGAGCACCACGAGCGCCAGCGACCCAAAGAAGTACCAGATGTTGAAGTTCTTCGGCGCGTAGTAGCCGGTCAGCTGGGTGGAGACGAACTCCTCGATGGGCATGCGCTTGTTGAGCCACGCCCACAGCCCGCGCTTCGCGGGTGCGGCTTCCGGCAGGCGCGCTGGCGCGCCACTGGCGGTCCTAAGGGCCATCAGGCGGCTCCCTTCTCATCGGCGCCGACCAGGAGAGTACGTGGGTTCGGGTACGAGTACGGCGGTACGCGCAGGTTGATCGAGGCCGGCGAGCCGTCAAAGACCCGCCCGGCGAGATCGAACCGCGACCCGTGACACGGGCAGAAAAACCCGCCCGGCCAGCTCGGATAGAGCTCGCCGGCGTCAAAGCGCTGCTTCGGCAGGCACCCCAGGTGCGTGCAGACGCCAACCAGCACCAGGAACTCCGCGCTGCGCGAGCGCAGCGTGTTCTTGGCGTACGCGGGCTGGTCGGAGTCCTTGGAGGTCGGGTCCTTCAGGTCACCGTCATGGCCGGAGATGCGCGCCACCATCTCGGGCGTGCGCCGCACGACATAGATCGGGGAGCGGCGCCACACGGTGATGGCCATCTGGCCGGCGTCGATCTTGGAGATATCCATCTCCACGGCTGCGCCCTGGGCGCGGGCGCGCTCGGAAGGGCTCCAGGACTCGATAAACGGCACGGCAGCGAACACCACGCCGACCGCCCCGGTGGCGATCGTTGCCTGGGTGAGGAACTTGCGCCGACTCAGGTCGACCCCGTCGTCGGCGGTGATTGCGCTATCCGCCATCTGACCGCTCTCCGGCATTACTACACGCCCGCCGCACCTTCATTCGCTTCGCCTTGCGCGCGGACAATGCCTGCGCACGGTGCGGTTTCGTACTTCGCAGGGGGCGGCGCATTATACACAAACGACTATCCCTCCTGAGGCGCGCCTGGTCGCGCGCGCGACGCGGATTTTCCCGGAAAGTTTGCCGATGCCCGACAGCCTTGGCCGCGGTTTGACCTTCATCATCGGCTCCGTCATCGGCGGACTCGCGCTGGCCTTCCTGATCGTCGCCTGGCGGCCGGAGCTGCTGCGGGGGGCCGCCCAGCCGGCACCGCTGCCCGCGCCGACGCCAGCCGGCGCGTCGCCCGAGCCGGTGCGCGTCAGCTACGCCGCCGCGGTCGAGCGCGCCGCGCCCGCGGTGGTCAACGTCTACACCGCGCGGCTGGTTACCGAGAGAGTGGCGCCCTCGCTCGGGGAGCTGTTCGGTGACTTCGTGCCGCGCTACCGCCGGCGCATCGAGCGCACGCTCGGCTCGGGCGTCATCGTCGATGCGAGCGGCCACATCGTCACCAATCACCACGTCATCGCCAACGCCGACTCCATAGCCGTGCAGCTGGCAGACGGCCGGGTCGCCGACGCCCGCATTGTCGGCCGCGATCCGGACACCGATCTTGCGGTCCTGAAGATCGATCTGACGCCCTTGCCGGTGGTGATCTTCGGACGCTCCGATCAGCTTAAGGTCGGCGACGTGGTACTGGCGATCGGTAATCCCCTCGGGCTGTCGCAGACGGTGACGCACGGCATCGTCAGCGCCACCAGCCGCCAACAGCTTGGCATCGCGCCGCTCGAGGATTTCATCCAGACCGATGCGCCCATCAACTTTGGCAACTCCGGCGGCGCGTTGATCGACTCCAACGGCGCCCTGGTGGGTATCAATACCGCCATCGTCGCCAAGAACCTGGGCGTCGAGGGCATCGGCTTCGCCATCCCGGTCAACATGGTGCGCGGCGTGCTCAGCGATATCATCGCGAACGGGCGCGTGGTGCGCGGCTGGATCGGCATCGTGCCGGAGGACCTGACGGATGAGCAGGCGCGACAGCTGGGACTGGCGCAAGGCGGCGTCGTGATCGCCAACCTGTATGTTGGCAGTCCGGGGCAGCGCGCGGGGCTGCAGCCCGGTGACCTGCTGCTGAAGATCGATGGCGTAGCCCCGCGCGGCGCGCAGGACGCGCTCGGCCGCATCGCCAGTCACAAGCCGGGTGCCAGCATCGTGCTGCGCGGCCTGCGCGCCGGACACGAGTTCGAACTGCGCGCGCAGGTGGGCGAGCGCCCGCGCGGCTGAGTTACCCTTTCACACCATGACAACCCTGACGACACGGCGCTTCGCCACGCGCGCCGAACTCGACACAGCGTTGGCAGAGCGCCTCGGGCGCTGCCTCGCGACCGGGCCCGCCGGCGGTGCGCCGGGGTCGCGCGCGGCGGCGGTGATGCTTTCCGGCGGCACGACGCCGCTGCCGGCCTATCGCGCCCTGGGCGAGCGCAGGATCGTCCCGGACGCGCAGTTACGTATCCTGTTCTCCGACGACCGTTATGTTCCGGCAGACTCCCCGGCGAGCAACTACCACCAGTCACAGCCGCTCCTGCAGGCCCTCGCGCTGCCGCCAGAGCGCGTGTTGCGCGTGCGCACCGAGCTGCCGCTGGCGGCGGCCGCCGCGGACTACGCCGCGCAGCTTCAGAAGCTGCTGCAAGCTTCGGGAGGCATCGGGCTCGGACTTTTGGGGCTGGGCGCTGATGGACATACCGCGTCGCTCTTCAGCGCTGCGGACCTGCAGCGCGCGCGCGGACAGCTGGCCATTGCCGTGCTGCGGCCCGACGGCATGTCGGGGGTGAGCGTCACGCCGCAGCTTCTGGCGCGCGTGCGCGAGCCGGTTTTCGTGGTCGCCGGTGCCGGCAAGGATGAAGCCATCCAGCGGCTCATCGCCCGGGACCTCAACCTCACCGCCTGGGCTGCGGTGCAGGAGTGCGCCGCGGTCGAGCTGTGGGTGCAACAGGACTGAAGCGCCTCAGCGCGCTCACTCACGGCCCTGGCCGCAGCTGCGCGCCCAGTCTTCGGGTTTCGCGCCTGGGTTGTGCCACCCGCACGGGCCCTGCAGCAGGCGCTCCGCCTCCGCCGGTCCCCAGGTACCCTGAGTGTAGCTGTCAACCGGGACCGCGCTATTCAGGACCGGGTCCACGATCGCCCAGGCCGCTTCGACTTCATCTTCACGCGCGAAGTGCGCGGTATCGCCGATGAGCGCGGCGCTGATCAAGCCCTCGTACGCGTCCTGGCCATCGCCTTGCTGCTGGGCGACGTACAGCTCAACGTCTTGCCCGGTCATGACCGGTCCCGGACGCTTCGAGTGGGCACCGAGCGCAATCGCCACGTCGGGGCCGAGGCGGAAGCGCAGGTGATTGGGTTGCTCGGGGCTTAAATCCCCGAAGACGTTAACCGGCGGCGGCTGCAGGTCCACGACCACCTCGGTCGCCGTCACCGGCAGGCATTTGCCGGCACGTATATAAAAGGGCACCCCACTCCAGCGCCACGAGTCGATCTGCAACGCCAGCGCGGCGTAAGTCTCCACTTGTGAGTCCGCCGCCACCCCTGTCTCCTGACGGTAGCCGTTGAACTGGCCGCGCACCAGCTGCGCCGGCGTCGCCGGGCGTACCGCCCTCAGTAGCTTCACCTTTTCGTCGCGCAGCGACTCACCGGCGGTGTTCACCGGTGCCTCCATGGTGAGGAGCGCGACGATCTGCAGCAGATGGTTCTGTATCACGTCGCGGATCGCGCCGGTCTCCTCGTAGAAGTGGCCGCGGCCGCCAACTCCGATGCTCTCGGCCATGGTCACCTGCACGCTGGCGACGAAGTTGCGGTTCCACACCGGCTCGAGAAAGGAATTGGCGAAGCGGAAGAACAGCAGGTTCTGCACCGCCTCCTTGCCCAGATAGTGGTCGATGCGAAAAATGCTTGATTCCGGAAAATGCGCGTGCAGCGTCTGGTTCAGCGCCCGCGCGGAAGCGAGGTCGTGCCCGAAGGGTTTCTCGACGACGATCCGCGCGCCCGGCGCGTTCGATGATTCACTCAGATGCTCGATGACTACCGGGAACATGCTCGGCGGGATAGCCAGGTAGTACAGCGGCCGCTGCGCGGCACCGAGTGTCTGGTGGAGCGAGTCGAAAGTAGCGTTATCGTTGTAGTCGCCATCCACGTAGCGCAGGAGGCCCGTGAGGCGCGACACCACCGCCTCGTCCGCACCCGGCACAAAAGCCTTGAGACTCTCGCGCACGCGGGCGACCAGCCAGCTCACATCACAGCCCTGGCGAGCAACCCCGATCACTGGCGCGGCGAGGATTCCCCGGCGAACCAGGTAATAGAGCGCCGGGTAGATCTTGCGGTAACACAGGTCCCCGGTGGCGCCGAACAGCACTATGGCATCGCAGTCACGACGTTCCATGTCTTACTTCTCCACGTGGCCGCCGAACCCCAGGCGCATCGCCGACAGGACTTTATTCGCAAAGTCCGCCTGGCCGCGCGACTCGAAGCGCCCGTAAAGTGCGGCGCTCAGCACCGGCGCGGGCACGCCCACTTCGATCGCGGCCTCGACCGTCCAGCGCCCTTCCCCGGAATCGGCGACGTGGCCTGCGAACCCGGCGAGCTTGCCATCCTTCGCCAGCGCCGCCGCGGTCAGATCCAGCAGGCGCGAGGAGATGATGCTGGCGTGGCGCCAGACTTCCGTGATCGCGGCGATGTTGAGCTGGTACTGGAAGAAACGCGGGTTGGAAAGCGGCGCCGTTTCGGCGTCGGTCGCCCCCGTCTTGAGGCCCGCATCCGCATGCGCCAGCACGTTCAGGCCTTCCGCGTAGGCCGCCATCAGCCCGTACTCGATGCCGTTGTGGACCATCTTCACGAAATGGCCCGCGCCGGAAGGGCCGCAGTGCAGGTAACCCAGCGCCGCTGCATCCGCACCTGCCGCCCTGCCGGCGGCGCCGCCCGGCATTTTCCCGCCCGGGGCGAGCGTCGCCAGCACCGGCTCCACCAGCTTCACCGCCGCCTGCTCCCCGCCGATCATCAGACAGTAACCATCCTCAAAGCCGAGCACGCCACCGCTCGTGCCGACATCCAGGTAGGAGATGCCCGCGGCCTTGAGCTGATCGGCGCGGCGGATATCGTCGTGGTAGTTGGAATTGCCGCCGTCGATGAGCACATCCCCGGCGGCGAGCAGCGGCTGCAACTGCGCGATCACCGGGTCGACGATCGCGGCTGGCACCATGATCCACACGGCGCGCGGCGGCGCCAGCGCCCGCACCAGTTCCTCGGGCGAGCCCACCGCCTGCGCGCCGTAGGCGAGCACGCTCTGCCGCGCCTGCGCTGAGCGGTCGTAAGCCACGCACTGGTGTCCACCCTCGGTAAGTCGCCGCACCATGTTGGCGCCCATGCGCCCGAGTCCGATCATCCCTATCCGCATGACAGCACTCCTGGTTCATTCTGGCGGAAACGCAACTGATGTCCGCCGAAATAATGCCTGCGCAGCCGGCAAAAGCCACGCCTTTTGCCGGCGGCAACGAAACTGATGTCCGCCGAAATCGCTTCGAAGCGATTTCGGCCAATTCAACTAGTTCGGTACGCGCCGGATCTGCGCGCCGAGCTGCGCGAGTTTCTCCTCGATGGCCTCGTAGCCGCGATCGATATGGTAGATGCGTTCAACATCGGTGCGCCCCTGCGCCACGAGGCCCGCGATCACCAGACTCGCCGAAGCGCGCAGGTCGGTCGCCATTACCGGCGCCGCCGTGAGCTTTTCCACGCCGTGGATGATGGCGGTGTTGCCCTCGAGGCGGATCTCCGCTCCCAGACGCCGCATTTCCAGCATGTGCATGAAGCGATTCTCGAAGACCGTTTCGGTGATCGTGCCGACCCCGGTGGCGACGGTGTTGAGCGCCGCGAACTGCGCCTGCATGTCGGTCGGGAAGGCCGGGTACGGCGCGGTGCGCACGTCCACCGACTTCAACTTGCGCCCGCGCATGTCGACTTCGATCCAGTTCTCGCCCACGTCGAGTTTGGCGCCCGCCTCCTTGAGCTTGCCGAGCACCGCGTCGAGGTGCTCGGGGCGCGTGCTCTTGATGCGCACATGTCCGCCGGTGATGGCGCCGGCGACCAGATAGGTGCCGCTCTCGATACGATCCGGCAGCACCTCGTAGGTCGTGCCGCGCAGGCGCTTGACGCCCTGAATCACGATCTTGTCGGTGCCGGCGCCGTGGATCTTGGCGCCCATGGCGATGAGGAAGTTGGCGAGATCGACAACTTCCGGCTCGCGCGCGGCGTTCTCGATGACGGTTTCACCGTCGGCAAGCGTCGCCGCCATCATCAGGTTCTCCGTGCCGGTAACCGTCACCGTATCGAGCACCAGGCGCGCGCCCCGCAGGCGCGCCGCGCGCGCCCGGATGTAGCCACCCTCGATGGTGATGTCGGCGCCCATGGCCTGCAGCCCGGCAACATGAATGTTCACCGGGCGCGCACCGATCGCACAGCCGCCCGGCAGCGACACGTCGGCACGTCCGTAACGCGCCAGCAGCGGTCCCAGCACCAGGATGGAGGCGCGCATGGTCTTGACCAGATCGTAGGGCGCGAAGCACTCGCGCACCGTCGAGCTGTCGACCTCGATGCGCATGCGCTCATCGATGGTGACCGTGGCGCCCATGCCCCCGAGGAGCTCGACCGTCGTCGTCACGTCCTTGAGGTGCGGCACGTTGGCGACCACTACCGGGTCATCGGCGAGCAGCGCCGCGGCGAGAATTGGCAGCGTCGCGTTCTTGGCGCCGGAGATCCGCACTTCGCCTTCGAGGGGCACGCCACCCTGGATCTGCAACTTGTCCATGGGCTACGGCAGCGCTTCCTGCGGCGTCAATGCCTCGATCGACAGGGCGTGGATCTCCCCTCCCATGAGTTCCCCGAGCGTGCGGTACACGAGTTGGTGGCGCGCGAGACTTTTCAGCTGCGCAAACTGCGGCGCCACGACGCGCGCGGCAAAATGCGTGTTGTCCTCCGAGTGCACCTGCACCTGCGCACCAGGCAGACCGGCGCGGATCAGCCGCGCCACTTCTTCAGGGTTCATGGGCGGATATTACATGGGCCGGTCATGCGCGCGCCTATCGCGCCTATAATGAGCACATGAGCCCCGCCGCCGACGACGCACAGTTGCTCGCCTCCGCACGCCGCGCGCTCAGCATCGAGGCGCGCGCGATAGAGGCCCTGGGGCCGAAGCTGACGGACGCCTTCGCAGCCGCATGCCGGGTGTGTCTGGAATGCCACGGGCGGGTGGTGGTCACGGGCATGGGCAAGTCCGGGCATATAGCCGGCAAGATCGCCGCGACGCTTGCCAGCACCGGAACTCCCGCCTTTTTCCTGCACCCCGCCGAGGCCGGGCATGGCGACCTCGGCATGATCACGCGCGCCGACGCAGTGCTGGCGCTGTCAAACTCCGGCGAGACTCCGGAGCTGGTGCTGCTGTTGCCGCACCTGAAGCGTCTGGCGGTGCCGCTCATCGTGATGACCGGCAAATCCGACTCCACCCTGGGCCGCGCGGCGAGCGTGGTGCTCGATGTCGGCGTGCCCGAGGAAGCCTGTCCACTCAACCTCGCCCCCACCGCCAGCACCACCGCGACGCTCGCCATGGGAGATGCGCTGGCGGTTGCGGTTCTGGAGGCGCGCGGTTTCACCAAGGACGACTTCGCGCGCTCGCACCCCGGCGGCGCGCTCGGCCGGCGGCTGCTGTTGCATGTCGAGGATCTGATGCGCAGCGGTGAGGCCGTGCCACGCGTGCCGCCGGATGCCTCGCTCGCCGCGGGGCTGCTGGAAATGTCGCGCAAGGGACTGGGGATGACCGTCGTGGTCGGTAGCGAGGAGCGCATCCTCGGTGTCTTCACGGACGGTGACCTGCGCCGCTCGCTCGATCGGCAGATCGACGTGCACCGCACCCTCATGAGTGAGGTGATGACGGCGCCGGGCAGGAGCATCGGCCCACGCGAGCTGGCCGCCGCGGCGGTGCACCTCATGGAGCTGCACCGCATCACGGCGCTGCCGGTCGCGGACGCGCAGGGCAGGCTCGTGGGCGCGCTCAACATCCACGACCTGATGCGTGCCGGCGTCGTGTGACGCGCGCGCGCCGTACGCCAATGCCGCACGCCATTCGCCTGCTGGTGCTCGATGTCGATGGCGTGCTCACCGACGGCCGGCTGTACTTCGGGCCGCGCGGCGAGGCCCTCAAGGTGTTCCACGTGCGCGACGGCGCCGGCATCGTGCAACTGCGGCGCGCCGGGATCGCGGTCGCGGTGATCTCCGGCAGGCGCTCCTCCATGGTCAGGGTGCGTTGCCGCGAGCTCGGCGTGCGACACGTGTACCAGGGAGTGCGCGACAAACTCATGGTACTCAAGCGACTGTGTGCACGACTGAAAGTGCCGCTGGCGGCGTGCGCCTGTGTCGGCGACGATCTGCCTGACCTGCCGTTACTGCGCGCGGTGGCGCTGTCCTTCGCGGTCGCCGACGCGCACGCGACGGTACGGCGCGCGGCCGGGCGCGTGACCACGCTGCGCGGCGGTGAGGGTGCGGTGCGCGAGGTATGCGATCAACTCCTGGCGCGGCGGTCACGCACGGCGCGGGCGCGATGATCTATCGCCTGTTGCCAATATTCGCACTGCTGGCGCTGATCATCGGCGTGGTCGTGCTATCCGGTCCGCAGCGCGAGCCGGCCACGGCGGCCCCCGTCGAGGAAGCGCTGCCCGACCCGGGCTACGCAGCGCGTAACGCCCGGCTCGTCCAGACTGGCCCGGACGGCCAGCCTCTGTACACTCTGGATGCCGCCCGGATCCAGCAACAGCCGGCTGAGGGCACCGTGGATATGCAGCAGGTGCAGCTCGGATTTCGCGACGCCGCCGGCAATCACTGGACGGCGCGCGGGGCGCATGGGGAAATGGGCCAGAATACGGGCGTCATTGAGCTCGACGGCGCGGTGCACGTCACCGGCATACTCCCGGGCAGCCAGGACACCGTCGACATCACCAGCGAGCAGCTTTCTTTCGACACCAACGCGCAGCTCGTCACGACGCGCGATCCGGTTCAGATCATCATGTCCGGACGGCAGCTGCAGGCGCAGGGGCTGGTGGCCAATTTGAGGGACGGGCGCGTGCAGCTAGAATCGACAGTGCATGGTTCCTTCCTGCCGTAGTCTTGCTTTGCTTCTGGGCTGCGCGCTCGCAGCGCCGGCGCTGGCGCTGCCGCCGGCCGAGCAACAGCCCATCTCGGTGGACGCGGCCTCTTCCGAGGTCGACTACAAGAGCAATACCGTCGTGTTTACGCAGGTCGTCATTTCGCAGGGAGCAACGCGTGTGCAGGCCGATCACGCGCACGCCACCGGACTGGACTTCGTCAACGCCCGCTGGACATTCGATGGCAACGTGCACATCGAGGCGCAGGAGCAGGGGACGCTGAACTCAGAAACTGCGGTCGTGGAATTCCGTGACAATCGCATCGCGCGCGCCACCATCACCGGCAAGCCCGCGCAGTTTGAGCAGAAGCGCACGGGCTCGGACAAGGTAGCCCGCGGTCACGCCGATGAGATCGTGTACGACGTGTTGGCGGGCACCGTGCGCCTTACGGGCGACGCCTGGCTGACGAGCGGTCAGCAGGAAATTTCAGGTCCCTCGCTGGAGTACAACGTGCGTGAGCAGAAGGTGGAGGCGGTCACCTCCCCCGGCACCGGCGAGCGCGTTCACATCACCATCTCCGGCCATGACGCCGCCAAGCCCGACCCCGCCAAACCCGACCCCGGCAAGCCCGGGGCGCCCGGATCCAGCGCGCAACCATGAACTCCCTCAAAGCCTCCGGCCTGGCCAAGAGCTATAAGTCGCGCCAGGTGGTGCACGATCTGTCACTCGAGCTCGCGAGCGGCGAGGTGGTGGGGCTGCTCGGGCCGAATGGCGCCGGCAAGACCACCGCCTTTTACATGATCGTGGGACTGGTCCCCTGCGACGCGGGCACCATCACCATCGGCGATATCGACGTGACGCTCTTGCCCATGCACCGCCGCGCGCAGCTGGGCCTGGGCTACCTGCCGCAGGAAGCCTCGGTATTCCGCAACATGTCGGTGCAAGACAACGTAATGGCGATTCTCGAGACGCGCGCCGACATGGAACGTGCGGCGCGCGAGCAACGACTCGAACAGCTGCTCGAGGAACTGCGTATCGGACACGTGCGCAGAAGCTCAGGCCTCTCGCTCTCGGGGGGTGAACGGCGGCGCGTGGAAATCGCCCGGGCGCTCGCAGCCGAGCCGCGCTTCATGCTGCTGGATGAGCCCTTCGCGGGCGTCGACCCGCTGTCCGTGCTAGACATCCAGCGCATCATCCGCGAGCTTACGCAGCGCGACATCGGGGTGCTCATTACTGACCATAACGTCCGCGAGACCCTCGGGGTTTGCGGGCGCGCGTACATCGTCAATCAGGGCACTGTAATCGCCTCCGGAAGTGCCGAAGAAGTCCTTGCCAACCCCCAAGTCCGTGAGGTGTACTTGGGCGAGACTTTCCGGCTCTGAGGCTCGTTAAGTCCTTCAACGGCTGCCGGTGGGCCTTGCACTGTCAATCATGCTGAAACCCTCTCTGCAGCTGAAGCTTGGTCAACAACTGACCATGACCCCACAGCTGCAGCAGGCCATCCGCCTCTTGCAGCTGCCCGCGCTGGAGCTGCAGGCGCACATCCGCGAGCTGCTGGAAACCAACGTGATGCTGGAGCCCGATGAGGGCGAAGGCACGGGAACCTTCGAGACGCTGGTGACCGCCGGCGAAAGCCAGGCACCGCCGCGCGCCGAGAACGCCGTCGAAGTGCTCGACGAGGGCTGGGGGGAGCGCAGCGTCGGGCCGTCTGAGACGCCCTGGAGCGCCGACGAGGACGAGCGGCAGCAGGAGTACGCGGATACGGCCGGACAGTCGCTGCAGGAGCACCTGCTGTGGCAGCTGGAGCTGGCGAGCCTCGTGCCGCGGCAACTGGCGATTGCGCGCGCCATCGTGGATGCCATCAGCGACGATGGCTATCTCACCGAGTCGCTCGAGGAAATCGCCGGCACGCTGCGCCCGGAACTGGAGTGCGCCGCGGCCGAGATTGAAACCGCGCTCCTCAGCGTGCAGTCACTCGATCCCCCCGGGGTCGGCGCGCGTTCAGTGGGTGAGTGCATTGAGCTGCAGCTGCGGCAGCTGGATCCGGCGACCGCCGGCTACAACACTGCGATCGAAATCGCCCGCCACCACCTGGATCTGGTGGCGCAGCGCGAACTGTCGCTGCTGCGGCGCGCGCTGCGCACCAGCGAGGAGGAAATCGCCGCGGCTCTCGCCCTGGTGCGCTCCTGCCACCCGCGCCCCGGCGCCACGGTGAGCGCCGGCAAGGCCGAGTACGTGGTGCCGGATGTGTTCGTGCGGCGCACCGAACGCGGCTGGGGCGTGGAAATCAACGCGGCGACGCTGCCGCGGGTGCGTCTCAACCAGGACTACGCCAGCCTCATCGGCCGCACCGCCAGCCACGCCTCCATGCGCGCCCAGCTGCAGGAGGCGCGCTGGCTCTTGAAGAGCCTGGAAATCCGCCACGAAACGCTCATGAAAGTCGCGCGCTCCATCGTCGAGCGGCAGACGGCGTTCCTCGATCACGGCGAGGAGCACATGCGACCGATGATCCTCAAGGACATCGCCGAAGCGATCGCGATGCACGAATCGACTATCTCGCGGATCACTTCCGGCAAGTACATGCACACCCCGCGCGGGGTTTTCGAACTGCGCTATTTTTTCTCCAGCCAGGTCGAGGGTGTCGACGGTTCCGGCACCTCCTCGACCGCCATTCGCGCCAAGATCAGAAAGCTCATCAAGGACGAGAACCCGGAAGACCCGCTGAGCGACGGCCGCATTGCCGAGCTGCTCTCGGGGGAAGGGATACCGGTGGCCCGTCGCACGGTCGCGAAATATCGCGAGGCCATGGGACTTGCCACCTCCAACGAGCGCCGCCGGGCTGGTTTGCAGCAGATTTAAGCACCAACGGAATACCTCCAACGAACAGGAGACGACCATGCAGTTCAATGTCACCGGGCATCACGTCGAAGTCACCGCCCCGCTGCGCGACTACGTTCACAAGAAACTCGAGCGCATCGGGCGGCATTTTGAACAGGTCATCGACGTGCATTGCGTGCTGACAGTGGAAAAGCTGCGACAGAAAGCCGAAGCGACCCTGCTCGTGAGCGGCAGCGCCATCCATGCGGACGCTACCCAGGAAGACATGTATGCGGCCATCGACCTGCTGGCGGACAGGCTCGACCGCCGCATCAAGAAGCACAAGGAAAAGCTCAACGACCACCACGCGGCGGAGGCGCGACGCGCGCTGCGCGCCTAAGGCACACCGGTGCGCATCATCATCCTCAGCGGGCTTTCCGGGTCGGGCAAGAGCGTGGCGCTGCACATGCTCGAGGATCTGGGCTATTACTGCATCGATAACATTCCCGCCGCCCTGCTGAAGCCGTTCATCTCCTACACGGTGCGTACCCCCGGCGGCACCTACCAGCGCACCGCAATCGGCCTCGACGCCCGCAACACGGCGGCGGAAATCGCCACCGTGCCGCAGCTGATCGACGAGTTGAAACGCAGCGGCATGCAGTGCGAGGTGATCTACCTCACCGCCGCCGAAGACGAGCTGTTGCGGCGCTTCGCGGAAACCCGCCGCAAGCATCCGATGAGCCGCGACGATGTCGGCCTGCGCGATGCCATCGCTCTGGAGCGCCAGCTGCTCGAGCCAATCCTGCTGGTGGCGGACCTGGTGATCGACACCTCGCGCATGGGGGTGCACGCGTTGCGCGATATCATCCACCAGCGCGTCGCGGACCGCGTCGGGCGGCTGTCGATCACCTTCGAGTCCTTTGGCTTCAAGCACGGCATTCCCGGCGAAGCGGACTTTGTGTTCGACGCGCGGGCACTGCCCAACCCCTACTGGGAACCCGGGCTGCGCAGCCTCACCGGGCGC